>Ga0307511_10000221_pt1 | contig 57496 bp, 49 predicted proteins | sample 13_EM_MG_FD_200266 | JGI IMG/M metagenome (GOLD analysis project Ga0307511, IMG submission 200266) | Populus trichocarpa ectomycorrhiza microbial communities from riparian zone in the Pacific Northwest, United States - 13_EM | ecosystem: Host-associated > Plants > Roots > Unclassified | place... | reverse complement strand
AGAACCCGGCGGGTCGGCGTCGAGGCGACGCCGACCCGCACCCCCACGGTCGGGTCAGGTGGCGCAGATTCCCTGCGCCAGCGTCGGTCCCCAGAGCGCGCTGGTCGGCGTCGACTCCACGGCGACCACTTCGAGCGGGCTGCCGGGGAAGACGACCTGGATGCCGGTTCCCGGCCTGGGTGACAGCTCCGTGGCGCCCACGCCGAGCGCCCGCGTGCCCACCGGGCAGTTGACCAGCGCGACCTGTTCGGGGTCGGAGTTGGCGGTGGTGGACGAGGGCTTGGCGACGATCTGGTAGCCGGCGGGCGCCGGCGCGCAGACGGCGAAGGAGTCGACCTGCCAGTTGACGTTGAGCCCGGCCGGGTCCTCATCGGCGACGGCCTGGGCCGAGTTGACGGTGGACGGCGCCACGGAGGTCAAGGTGACCCGGCCGGTCTGGTTCAGGACCTGGCCGCCGACCCCGAGCACCCGCTCGGTCGACGCGCACTGCGCGACGGCCTTCTGCTCCGGCTGCGAGCCCAACCCCGAGTGGCCCGCGACCACATGCAGGCCAGGCACCTGCCCGCACACCGCGAATGCCTGCACATGCCAGGTGCTGGCCGTCCCGGGCGCCATTTCCTGCCCGAGGACGGCGAAGCTGTCCAGGCCGCCGGACGTCGAGTGCACCGGCACCAGCTGCGACAGCACCACGCTGTCGGCATCCGGTCCTCGGCTGTTCACGATCACCCAGCCACCCCCGCTGATGATCTGGGTGCCGGCCGGACAGACGGCCGACGCGGACTTCACCGGCTGCGAGTCCGTCGGCGAAACCGGTCCGGCGATCACTTGTATGCCGCCGATCGCCGCCCCCGCCGACGCCGCGGTGGCCACCTGCACCCCACCCACCAGGCCCACGGCCAGCACCGCGCTCACGGCCGCCCGACCCCAACGCGACTTCCTGCGTTCTGATCCCATCCTGTCCCCCTCGCTTGGCTGTCACGCAACCGTGCCCCCGAGCGATGGGCAGCCTCTGGGCAGACGCTGGGAAGCGTCAGGAACTGTCGGCGGCGCCGATGTCGGCGAGGGTCAGGCGAGCCTGCCGCCGGTAGCCGTCGGCGGCATCGGGGTCGGACCGGGCGACCGCTCGCCCCAGAGCCAGCAGCGCATGGGCGGCGCCCAGGCGGTATCCGGCCGCGCGCTGGATGGCGAGGGCCAGCTCCGCCTCGTGGGCGGCCGCGGCGTGCTGGCCGAGGTCGGCCAACGAGTTGGCTTGCGCCACCAGGGCCTGACCGTGCTGAACACGAAAACCGGCGACGTCGCTGAGCACGGCGGCTTGGCGAGCATGGCGCAGCGCGCGTTCGGGGTCACCGAGGCAGCGGCGCGCGTCGGCGAGACCGATCAACGCGACCACCTTGGGGAGCTGGAGACCGGTCCGGTCCGCGAGGCTCAGTGCGCGCTGATGGTGCTCCTCGGCGCGTTCGTGGGCGGCGAGTCGCTGGTGGATCGACCCGATGACGTTGAGCGCGTTGGCCTCGTAGTGGCGCTCACCCACCTCCATCGCCCGGGTCAGGCCGCCACCGGCCAGCCGGAGGGCCAGCGCGAGGTGTCCGGTGTCCCGGTGCACCTCGGCCAGGACGATCTGGTCGTCGGCCTCGGTCCCCCGGTCGCCCATCTCATGGTGCAGCTCGGCCGCGCGGGTCAGGTGGTCGACGGCCTGGCGGTACCGGCCGAGCAGGTGCTGGACCGCGCCGAGGTTGGCCAGGGCTATCGCCTCGCCGTGGCTCGATCCGAGCTCCGTGAACAGCGCCAGCGCTTCCTGGAGGTGGGTGGCGGCCTGGCCGAGCCGACCCAGCTGCTTGTCGACGACCCCGAGGTTGCCGAGTTTGGCTGCTTGTCCGCCACGCCACCCGATCCGCCGGTCGACCTCGAGCGCTCGCGCGAAGTGCCGGGCGGCCTCGGACAGCCGGCCGGACGAGAGGTGCACGGCGCCGAGGTTGCCCAACGCGGCGGATTCTCCCTGCGGCCACCGGGCACGCTCGTTGATCGCGAGGGTGCGGTGGTAGTGGTCGATGGCCTCGTTGAGTCGACTCTGCCGCATGTGCAGCCCGGCCAGGCTGAGTTGCGCGGCCATCTGCGCCTGCGGATCGTCCCCGGCGATAGCGGCCGTCAGCGCGGTGTCCGCGACGGCCGCCCACTCGACGGGGAGCACGCGCAGCATGAAATAGCCTCGCAGCGTGTCGGCCAGCAACCAGGCCAGCTGCTCGCGGCGATGGTCGGCGCAGTGCTTGACGGTGGCCACGAGGTTGGCGACTTCGGCGTCGAGCCAGGCCAGCGCCGCGGTGTGGTCGGCGAACGCGCTCGGCTGCGCATCGGCGTCGGGCAGGTCCAGTCGCACGGCGGTGGGGTAGAGCAGTCCCGCGGCGGCGTCGGCCGTCCGCAGGTGCCACTCGCACAGCCGCCGGATCGCCGCGTCGCGCTGCTCGGCGCTGTCCTCAGCGTTGGCGCGTTCCTCCGCGTAGAGCCGCAACAGGTCGTGCAGGCTGTATCGGTCGCCGTCCTGGGAGACCAGGTGCGTGCCGGTGAGCTGGTCCAGCCGCCGCCGGGCCTCGGCCGGCGTGCACTCGGCGAGGACTGCGGCCGCCGGTGCGGTGAAGTCCTGGCCTGGAGCCAACCCGAGCCGCCGAAACAGCAGACGCGACGGTTCCTCCAGCGCGTCATAGGACAGGGCGAAGGCGGCGCGCACGGCGCTTTCCTCGTCGTCGTCGATCTGCAGCGCGTTCAGTCGCTCGGCGTCGACCATGTCGGCGACCTGGTCGGCGATACGGCGATCGGGCTGGTAGAGCAGGTTGGCAGCCGCGATCCGCAGGGCCAGCGGCAACCGCCCGCACCGTTCGACCAGCTGCGTGCTCTCGTCCGCCTCGAGCTGCACCCGCTCGTCGCCGAGCACCCGGGCGAGCAGCGTGAGCGCCTCGTGGTGATCGAGCACGTCGAGCGTCAGCGGGCGCGCCCCGTCGCGGGCGACCATGCCGGCGAGTCGACTGCGACTGGTGACCAGCACGACGCAACCGGCGCTGCCGGGCAGCAGCGGCCGCACCTGCCCGGCGCTGTGGGCGTTGTCGAGCACCACGAGCATCCGCTTGTCCGACAGCAGGCTGCGGCACAGGCCGGCCGCCTGATCCAGGTCGACCGGCACGTTCTCGGCCGGAATGCCGAGGGCCTCCAGGAACCGGGCCAGCGCCTCGATCGGGCGCATCGGCGGCGTGGACGCGTGTCCGCGCAGGTTGACGTACAACTGACCGTCGTCGAAATCCCGCCGGACCCGGTGGGCCCAGTGCACGGCGAGGGCGGTCTTGCCGACCCCGGCGGCGCCCGAGATCACGGCGAGGGCGGCCACGCTGCCATCACCCGACAGCAACACGTCAAGATCCTTGAGGTGCTCGTCCCGACCGGTGAAGGCGGCGACCGCGGGTGGCAGCTGCGCGGGAAACGCACGCGGCGGCGACTTCTCAGCGGACTCGGCGGCCGCCCCGCCATCGGGCCGCTGCACCTCGTCCGGGTCCACGCCGGCCAGGATCTGGCTGTGCAGGCGCTGCAGGGTGGCGCCGGGCTCGACGCCGAGCTGGTCCACCAGAATCCCGCGGACACGCTGGTAGGCCGCCAGCGCGTCGCCCTGCCGGTCGGCGCCGTGCAGGGCGATCATGAGCTGCGCCCAGAACCTCTCCCGCAGCGGATGGGCCTGTGCCAACGACTCCAACTCGCCGACCAAGTCGCCGCGATGTCCCGCGCGCAACTCGGCGTCGATGCGCTGTTGCAGCACCGTGAGGCGGCGCTCCTCCAGACGCGCCACATCCGCTTGGCAGGCATCGAGTGCGAGGCCGTCCAGCACTGGTCCACGCCACAACGCCAGCGCCTGGCCGAGCAGGCCGGCCGCCTCCTCCCAGGCTGTCTGCGAGCCGTCAGCGGCCAGCTGGTTCGCGGTCGTCACGAGCTCTTCGAACTGGTCGAGGTCCAGCTCACCCGGCTGTAACTCCAGGCAGTAGCCAGGAGACCTGGTCACCAGTGGCTGGCGACCAGCGACCGCACCAGACTGGAGGGCGCGACGCAACGCGGAGACACAGCCCTGGAGCAAGCTGCGCGCCGCGGCCGGTGTCCGCTCACCCCACAGACACTCCACCAGCCGGTCCGCCGACACGACAGTGCCCGCGTTGAGCAGCAGCACTGCGAGCAGCGCGCGTTGTTGCGGTCCGCCGAGAGCGATCCCGCGCCCGTCGGCGGACACCTCCAGCGGGCCGAGTACGGCGAATCGCATCCGCATCCCCCAACCGGTGGGCTCTGAGGCTCCAGAGCTCTACCAGAAAAGAGCGGCCGGGCGGACCTCCGATACAGCGGACAGGTGGCGACCGGCAGCTTCAGCTTGCCGGCCGGCGTGGCGTACCGGGAAACGAGCTCAGGGCTTGCTCTGGGCGGGCTTGCCGATGAGCTCCAGCGTCGCCCATAGACACCGGACCGTGATGACACCGTCGACGTAGCTGGCGATCGAAGCTCCATCGAGACCGGTCATCGGATCAGTCAGCGCGGCGGCGAGACCGGCGGCGGCGATCTCACTGCCACCGCGCAATGTCCAGTTCAAGCCCTTGCCCCACAGTGAATGCCACAGTCGCACCGACCCCCATGTCGAGATGGATCCGCTGACCCAGGTGGCGAATCCGGCCTTGTCGCTCCGGGGCAGCCGCGTCAGCAGTCCGGCGAGCAGGTGCTGAACGTCTGGGTGCATCCGGGACAAAACCCGCAGCGCGTTCAGCTCGGCATCGGCCAGCCGTGGCGGCGTGGGCGGCGTATGCCTGGTCTGCGGCATTCTCGTCGCCGTGACGTAGGGCCGGACCATCGGCAATGTGGTGGATCTGGTCTGCAGCAGCCCCCGCGTCGGAGGATGCCAGAACCTGAACCACAAGCCGGCCGGATGCGTGGCCAACGGCCGAATACCGGGTATTCCCCTCGGGCGTGGGTGGTCCAGTCGCACGGACATCATGTCGGCGAGCCGGCGCGGCATATCGGCGAGCACAATCAACTCGTCTCGTTGCGAGACGAACGAGTAGTCGTCTCGTTCCCACTGGCTGAGGTCCCACCACGCGATCGCTCGGTGGGTGTTCGTCATGAGCTCGTCGTCGGCCTCGGCCGTCCGCGCGCGGGCGCTGTCGTTGAGCAGCAGAAGCGCGAGGAATGCTTGGAAACGACGCTGGTCGGCCGTGTGACCGTCCAGGCCGATCGGCCCGGGCGGGTCAACGCGACGGGCCACCGAGAACCTGGTGGACCTGCCGGTCCGGCTGGGGTTCTTCTCACGCGGCGGCTGATCGGACATGCCCCGCACCCCCGGCCGACAGCGCATACGCGAGCGTCGACATTGTGCCTCCTGGCGACGGTCCTGGCTGGATGCCGCCGGGGGCCGGGGCGGTGCTGACTGGCAAAGCAGTGCCACGACAAGTCTGCTCACGACGCCGCATCGACGACCACCGCCATTTAGAGGATGATCGGCGCCATAACGAAGAAAGCAGGGAGAAAAACCGCGACCAACCAGCCTGCGATCACCCTTTCAAACGCACGCACGATGCATCTTGCAAGTTGCATTTTATTCCGGTAACCCAAGCGAGGGTAGGATCATTACTGAATTCAGTGCAGCCGGAATCCCCTGATTGAACCCTCGTCGCCGAGCCGGCGATCCGAAACGGCGGGAGGCCGAGCCATCAGCCAGGCCTCCCGCCGACGGCGGTCAGACGAGCAGCACCAGCTTGCCGCGGACGTGGCCGTCCTCGCTCTCGTCCTGGGCCTCGGCCGCCTCGACCAGCGGATAGGTGGCGACCGGCAGCTTCAGCTTGCCGGCGGCGGCCAGCGCCACGCCCTCGGCCAGGGCCCCGGGCACCTCCTCGTCGGGGCTGCCCGCGGTGAACCGCACGCCCAGCGAGGCCGCGTCCCCGTCGGCGATGGTGATCACCCGCTCGGTGCCGCCGGTGAGCTCGATCAGCGCCGGCAGCCCGCCCCGCCCCGACGCGTCGAGGGCGGCGTCGACCTGGCCGATGGCGTCGACCTCGTCGATCAGGCTGTCGCCGTAGAGCACGGGGATGACGCCGAGCGACCGCAGGTACTCGTGGTTGCGGGTGCTGGCGGTGCCGATGACGGTGAGGCCCCGGGCGACCGCCACCTGGGCGGCGACGGAGCCGACGGTGCCGGCGGCGCCGTCGATCAGCAGCGTCTCGCCGGCGGCCAGGTTAAGCTGCGCCAACGCCCGGTACGCAGTGGTCACGCCGGTGTTCAGGGCGGCGGCTTCGGCCCACGACAGGCCCGCGGGCTTCAGCACCAGGTTGCCGACCGACGCCAGGGCCTGCTCCGCGTACGAGCCGGAGGCGGCGCCGAGGACCTCGTCGCCGACGGCGAACGCGGTGACCCCAGGGCCGACGGCCTCGACCACGCCGGCGACGTCCGAGCCGGGCACCGCCGGGAACTTGCCGGGCATCGACGGGCCGAACAAGCCCTTTCGCACTTTCCAGTCGAACGGGTTGACCCCGGCCGCCCGAACCGCCAGCCGCACCTGCCCGGGCCCCGGCTCCGGCACCGCCCGCTCGCCCAGGGTCAGCACCGAGGAGTCGCCGTGCTCCGAGTACTCCACGGCCCGATACGTGTTCGACATCGAGGTTCGCCCCTTCCGGCTGTCACCTGTCTGGCCCAACCCTGCCCTGCCCGGCGTTGTTCCGCGACCGTTCGGGAGTTGTCGTTCGCCGTTCGGACACCGACACCGAACTTGCCGCCCGCGAGTACCTCTTGCCTTGTCGGACTAGGTGGGGAGCAAATCGTGGACGATGGGCAGTTCGGCCGGTCACTACGGTCGCAGCGGGAGACAGCCGGTTTGACGCAGCGGGAGCTGGCGGTCCGGGCCGGGGTGAGCGTGCGCTCGCTGCGCTACTGGGAGAACGGGAAGATCAACACGCCGCGGATGGCGTCGCGGCAGCAGATCCAGCGGGTGCTGGACGGCACGCCGCCGCGGGGTGGCGACCGGGTGCAGATCGGAGTGCTCGGCGCGCTGGTCGTGCTGGGCCGAACCCGCGAGCTGGGCCTGCTGCGGCCCAAGGCGGCGGCGCTGCTGGCGGTGGTCGCGCTCCAGCCGAACGAGGAGGTCGGCCGGGACGAGATCACGCACGTGCTGTGGGGCGACGAGCCGCCGAGCTCGCGCCAGCGGCTGCTGCGCGGCCACGCCGACGCGGTGCGCCGGATGCTCGGCCCGAGCATGTCACTGAACAGCGTCGGCAAGGCCGGTTACCTGCTCCAGGTCGAGCGCGGCCAGCTCGACGTGCTGGAGTTCCGGTCGCTCGCCGGCCGGGCCACGGCCGCCGCCAGCATGGGCGACCTGGTCCGCGCGTACGAGCTGTACGCGGCAAGCCTCGACTGCTGGCGCGGGATCCCGCTGGTCGGCTTCGACCGCCGGCTCCGCCAGCACCCGGCGGCCGTGGCCCTGGCCGAGCAGCGGCTGGCCGTGGCCGGCGAGTACGCCGGCCTCGGCCGCCGGATCGGCCGTCACGCCGAGGTCGACGCCCGCCTCCAGGTCATCCCCGGCATGGCGGCTGGTAGCCGATATTGGGCAGGTACTGCGCCCACTCGGCCGGCGTGATCTCCGGATAGACCCGGGCGCAGACCTGCTTGGCGACCTGTTCCGGGTCGGTGGTCCACAGCCGGGCCGTCTCGTCGTTGCTGGCGGTGGCCAGGGTCCGCCCGTCCGGGCTGAACACCACGCCCCGCACGCCCTTGGTGTGACCCGAGATCACGGCGTACGGGGCGGGGTTCCGGAGGTCGGCCAGGTCCCACAGGCGGACGGTGTTGTCGCCGCTGCCGGTGGCCAGCGTCCTGCCGTCGGGGCTGAAGGCCACCGAGAACACGATGTCGGTGTGCCGGGCCATGGTGGCCAGCGGTCGCGGGTGGGCCCGGTCGGACACGTCCCACAGCTTGGCCGTGTTGTCGGCGCTGCCGGTGGCCAGCGTCCTGCCGTCCGGGCTGAAGGCCACGGAGTAGACCATGTCGGTGTGGGCGTCGATGGTGGCCAGCGGCGTCGAGGCCGTCGGGGTGCTGACGTCCCACAGGCGCACGGTGTTGTCGCCGCTGCCGGTCGCCACGGTGCGGCCGTCGGGACTGAAGGCGATGCTCCACACCACTTTGGTGTGCCCGTTCAGCCGGCCCAGGTCCTGCGGCGCGGTCGGGTCGCCGATGTCGCGCAGCTGGGCCAGCCGGTCGTTGTCGGTGCTGGCCAGGATCTTGCCGTCGGGGCTGATCGCGGTGGCGAAGACGGTGTCGGCCACCGCGATGTTGGTGCCGCCGGGCAAGGTGGCCAGCAGCTTCCCGGTGTTGTCCCACAGCCGGGTGGCGTTGTCGTTGCCGGCGCTGGCGATGACCTTCCCGGTCGGCCCGACCACCACGGCGCGGATCGGCTGGCCGGTGCTCGGGAACACCAGCCGCGACCGGGGAACGCCGGTGGGATCGGGATCCCAGGATCGGATCGTGCCGTCGTTGCCGGCGGTGTACAGGGTCCGGCCGTCCGGGCCGAAGGCCACCGCGTTCACGGTGCCGGTGTGCCCGGCCAGCGGCAGGCCGGCCAGGTCCCAGACCCGGACGCTGCGGTCCCAGCTGCCGCTGGCCAGCGTGCGGCCGTCCGGGCTGAAGGCCAGCGAGATCACGAAGTTGGTGTGCCCGGTGAGCACCGCCAGCCGGGCCGGCCTGGCCGGGTCGGCGAGATCCCAGATCTGCACGGTGTTGTCGGCGCCGCCGGTGGCCAGGATGCGGCCGTCGGGGCTGAACGCCACCGAGGTGGCCTGGTTGGCGTGCGGGATCGTGGCCAGCGGGCGGACGTCGGCCGGATCGGTCAGGTCCCACAGGCGGGCGCTGTTGTCGTTGCCGGCGGTCGCCAGGATCTTGCCGTCGGGGCTGAACCGGGCGGCGCGGATGTCGTTGTCGTGCCGGATCGGCGACGGCAGCTCCCGCGGGTCGCGCGGATCGCTGATGTCCCAGAGCTTTCCGGTGTTGTCGTAGCTGCCGGAGGCCAGGGTGCGGCCGTCCGGGCTGATCGCCACGGCGTTGACCTGGTCGGTGTGCCCGTCGAGCACGGAGATCGTCACCGGCAGGGCCGGGTTGGACAGATCCCAGAGGCGGACCGTGTTGTCGTCGGAGCCGGTGGCCATCACCTTGCCGTCGCGGCTGAGCGCCAGGGCGTCGACGCCGCCGGTGTGCCCCTTGGCCACGCCGATCTCCTGCGGGTGCCGGGGATCGGCGACGTTCCAGAGTCGCACGGTGTTGTCGTCGCTGCCGGTGGCCAGGATCTTGCCGTCGGCCGTGTAGGCGACGACGTTGACGTCGTGGCCGTAGCCGGTGAGATCGGCGGCCACCTGCGGCTGCGCGCCGCTGACGTCCCAGATCCGGACCTTCTTGTCCTCACCGCCGCTGGCGATGTGCCTGCCGTCCGGACTGTAGGCCACCGTCCACACGTTTCCGTTGTGGCCCAACAGTTTCGTCGCGTAGGGCGTGGCGAAGGCGGTGAGCAGGCTGGAGCGGGCCTCGACCGTGGGCCGCAGCCGGTACGCCGCGAGCGCCAGCTGCGCGGCCAGCGCCGGGTTGGCCGCGCGGAGCTGGGCCGCCTGGCCGGCGACGTTCTGCGACAGCGCGATGTCCCGCTGCTCGTTGGCGGAGTTCTGGGCGCTGACGGCCAGTCCGGTCGCCGTCGCGGCGACGACCAGCAGCACCGTCAGTGTGATCACGCTGAACCGCAGCCGGCTGGTGTGTCGCTGGGTATCCTTCTGCTCCTCGTCGGCGGCCAGGACGCTGGCGTCGAGGAAGTCCCGCTCCCGGGCCGTCAGGGCACCGGTGGCCGCCCAGTCGCGGGCCACGGCGAGCCGGGTTCCCCGGTACAGGGCGCCTTTCTCACGGCCGAGCTCCTGCCAGCCGGCGGCGGCCTCGGCCAGCTGACGGTGGATCCGCAGGCCTTCGCGGTCGTCGGCCAGCCAGTCCCGCAGCCGCGGCCAGCAGCGGATCAACGCCTCGTGCGTGATCTCGACGGTGTCGCCGTCGACGGTCAGCAGCCGGCGGTCCACGAGCCGGTCGATGAGCTCGTCGTAGTCGCCGAGGTCGTCGCGGGCGATGCGGCGCTTGGTGTCCTCGACGCCGTCACCGAGGGCGGTCAGCCGGAGGAACAGGTCCCGCAGCAGATCCTGTTGGTGCGGGCGGAGTTCGGCGTGCAGGGCCTCGGCCGTGTGCGCGAGCGCGCCCTCGATGCCGCCGGTGGCCTGGAAAGCGGTGAGTGTGAGGGTGTTGCCGCGGCGGCGGCGCCAGGTCTCACGCAGCGCGTGGGACAGCAGTGGCAGGACACCCACCTGGCCGTGCGTGTGCACGACGAGCTCGGCCAGCAGCGCGCCTTCGACCGTGCAGCCGACGCTCAGCGCCGGCTGGGTGATCGCCTGGCGCAGCTCGTCGACGGTCATCGGGCCGACCGCGATCTGGGCGTCGCGCAGGGCCTCGACCAGCTCGGCGTGCGCGGTGCAGTGGCCGTAGAAGTCGGCGCGGACCCCCAACACGACCAGGCAGCGCTTCTGGGCGGCGGCCAGCAGGGTGTCGATGAACTTGGTCCGCTCCTCGGGGTCCTCGCAGAGCGTGAAGACCTCCTCGAACTGGTCGACGACGATGATCGGCTCGTGCTCGTCGTCCAGGGACTCGAGTTCCCGCATCGGGTGCGCGCCGGGGGCGAACAGGAGGACGCGTCGGTCCGGGTGGTCGGCGCGCAGGCGGGGGATGAGACCGGCGCGCAGCAGCGAGGACTTGCCGGCCCCGGACGCGCCGAACACGCCGACCAGGCCGCGCTGGGCCAGCCGGGTGGCGATCAGCTCGACCAGTCGTTCGCGTCCGAAGAACCGGTCCGCGTCGTCGGTGGTGAACGCGGCCAGGCCGACGTACGGGGAGGCGACGTCGGCCTGGTCGGCCGTCGGCTCCGGGACGGGCACCGCGGCGGCCGCCTCCCGCCAGCGGCGCTCCCAGTCCGCCACGTCGCCGCCGCAGGCCTGCACGTAGGCCAGGGTCACCGCGAGGCTCGGCAGCTTGCGGCCGGCCGCGGCGTCGGAGAGCGTGCCGGCGGAGTAGTGGGCGCGGCGGCCGAGTTCGCGGTAGGGCGGGTTGCCGACCTTGGCCCGCAGCTCGCGCAGACCTGCGGCGAAGCGGGTAGGGCCGTCCTCGGTGTCGAGCGGACGTTCTCTCCTCGGCATTCATGCTCCAGGGTGGGGAACTCGGTCCTGGGGCCCAGTATGCCGTGATTCGAGCGGCCTTGTGGTTGCTAGGGAATTAGCTGAACCGATCAGTCGGCCCAGGGCACCTCGGGCGAGCGATAGTAGGAAACGCCCAGCACATCCCACCTCTGAGCCTGCGCGCCCAATCGCACCCGATAATCGGCCCACGAATGCGTGCCGGCCGGCGACCAGCCGATTTCCGCGATCCCCGGCAGCCTCGGGAACGTCATGTATTCGACGTCTTCCCAGGTCGGGAACACGTCGGTCCACAACGGCGCCTCCACGCCGGCGACATCGTCGGCCACGCCCGGCACGAACGTCGCCGGATCCCAGTCGTAGGAGTCGCTGACGCTGTTGTAGCCGGCCCAGTCCTGCCCGATCGGCGTCGACGCGTCGTACTTCATATCCAGGTAGACCTTGTCCGCCGGCGAGAGCACCAGCTTGTTGCCGCGCTGCCTGGCCACCTGGGCCAGGGCCTCGTCGTCGGCCGAGCCGGCGGTCCCCCAGTACTGGGCGGCGGCCGTGCCGGTCAGGTCGCCGGCCTCGATCTGATGCCAGCCCAGCAATTTCTTGCCGTGCGACAACACAATCTGCTGGACCCGGTCGATGAAGTACTTGTAGTCGGCCGGACTGGTGTTGACGGCCTCATCGCCGCCGATATCGATGTAGTCCCCCGGCGTCAACGCGGCCAACTGCCCGATCACGTCGTCCAGCCACTTGTAGGTGATGTCGAGCGGCACGCAGAGCGAGCTCCAGCCCGGGTTCAGCAGCGGCGGCGCCACCCCGTCGCAGTTCAGTTCGGCGTACGAGGCCTGGGCCGCGGTGACATGCCCCGGCGTGTCGATTTCCGGAATGATTGTGACGTGCCGGCTGGCCGCGTAGCGGACGATTTCCCGGTAGTCGTCCTGCGTGTAGAAACCGCCCGGCCCGCGGCTGGCGTCCGTGCTGCCGCCGTAGCGGGCCAGCCTGGGCCAGCCGTTGATGTCGATGCGCCAGCCGTCGTTGTCGCTCAGGTGCAGGTGCAGCGTGTTGATCTTGTACATGGAGATCAGGTCGAGGTAGTTCTCCACCTGCGCCACCGGGAAGAAGTGCCGGGCCACGTCCAGCATCGCGCCACGCCAGGCGTACCGGGGCGTGTCCTTCACCGCCACCCCACGCACCGTCCACGGTCCACTCTGGACGGTCCGCGCCTCCACCTGAGCCGGCAGCAGTTGACGCAGCGTCTGCACGCCGTAGTACAACCCCGCCGCCGTGTGCGCCGCGATCTCGACACCGACCGCCGTCACCGTCAGCCGATAGCCCTCGTCACCCAGGCTCGACGGTCCGCCCAGATCCAGCCGGATGTCCCCCGGCAGCCCGAAATTCGTCACCGGCAGCCGATACCCCGTCGACGGCCGCAGCAGCCCCGCCAGGTACTGCCCCGTCGTCCCCGCCCCGCCCGGCGCCACGATCCTGGCCGTCGGCCGCAGCGTGAACACCTGCCCCGGCACCGGCACCATCGACGACGGCTGCGGCACCACCCGCACCGCCGCCGGCGCATCCGGCGCGGCGTTCGCCACCGGCGCGAACAGCCCCACCGCCAGGCAGGACACCGTCAGGCACAACACTTTCCGCATCATCGCCGACCGCCGATCTCGCAGGGGGACCGCCGCCAGGCTATCGGCGTGATCGATACAGCGAAACCCGCCGACCTGCCGATATCCGGTTCACGTATCGGAACATCGACCGCCCCCGGCCACGCGCGGCCAGACCGTCGTGCCGCCCACCACTTTGACTGCTCAGTCTACTTCTATGCTAGCGTCCAACACGGCAACGGACAAAAATAGACTGTCCGTTCTAGACGACGGAGGGTGACCGGTGGCCGTGTCGGCCCTGTCCAAGCGCGACGCGATCCGGCGTGCCGCCCTGGACGTGTTCCTCCAGCACGGCTACACCGCCACCAGCATCGACATGATCTTGGATGCCGCGGGCGTCTCGCGGCAGACGCTGTACAACCACTTCGACGGCAAGGAGGAGCTGTTCCTCGCCGTCATCGGCACGGTGCTCGACGAGCTTCTCGGCGGACTCGCCGAGCGCGTCGACGAGGTCGCAATCGGCGACACCGAGGATCTCGCGGGCGATCTGATCGGACTCGGGGTCACCTGGGTCGGCTTCATGCTCCAGCCCGACTTCCTCGCCCTGCGACGGCTGGTCATCGGCGAGGCCGCGAACTTCCCCCAGCTGGCAAGGGTCTGGCAGGAGCGCGGGCCGCGTCGCCTCGAAGACCGCCTGTTGCGCGCGTTCGGCCGATTGGCGGGGCGCGGCCTCCTGGACCTGGACGACCCGATCGTCACCGTCGAACTCTTCGCCCACTCGGTGACGATGCTTCCCGGTCACTTCGCGATGCTCCAGGCCGACCTCGCTCCGGACAAGGAGAAGATCGACCGGTACGTCACCGCGGCCGTCCTGATGTTTCTGGCCCGGTACGGCAAGTAGCCCGGACCAAGAGACGACAGCCAGGCTCCCCGTCACAGGAATTGGGTGCACCAATGGCCACAAATGAGTCCGTCATCGCGAATCCGGAGTCGGGTCGACTCATAGGCACTCGCGGCGACGACACTGTGTTGCGGTTCCCCGGAGTGCGGTACGGAACAGCCAAGCGCTTCGCCCGGCCGACGCGGCCCGGCCGGCACGCCGAGCCGATCGACGCGACCCGACCCGGACCGATCTGCCCGCAGCTGCCCTCACGTCTGGAGTCCGTGATGGGCAGGCCACGCAATGAGCCGCCGCAGTCCGAGGACTGCCTTTACCTGGCGATCGCCACACCATCACTGACCGGCCGCCGGCCAGTGATGGTGTGGCTGCACGGGGGCGCTTTCGTGAGCGGCGGCGGCACGCTTGCCTGGTCCGACGGAGGGCGACTGGCGGCCGACGGCGATGTCGTCGTGGTGTCGGTCAACTACCGCCTGGGGGCACTCGGCTACCTGGTCCACGAGGGCGTCAGCGACGGCAACCTCGGCCTGTACGACCAGATGCTCGCGTTGGAGTGGGTGCGCGACAATATCGAGGCCTTCGGGGGCGACCCCGGCAACATCACGGTCTTCGGACAGTCGGCCGGCGCGTTCTCGACGCTCGCGCTCCTGTCGATTCCGCGCAGTCGTGCCCTCATCCGACGGGCGATCGTCCAGAGCTCGCCGGGCTGGAGCGTGGTTCAGGAGCGCAGCGAAGCCGCCAAGGTCGGCGAGTACTTCGCCAGCGTGGTCGAGGGAGATCTGGCAACCGCCGCAACGGAACAGCTGCTCGCCGCGCAGACACTCACCGCGCAGTGGACAGCGGCCAACAGCCCGCCATCGGTCACGCCGGCCGGTCCAGTCCTGGCCGAGCCCTTCGAGCACACCCAGGCACACCAAGACGTTCTCCTGTCCGATCCGGTGCCCGACCTGCTCATTGGCTACACAACCGAAGAGGCTCTGGCCTTCGCCGTCGGAGCTCCGGACGCGGAGGCGAGGCGGGCGTTGGCGGAGCTCTCACGCAACCTCATCGTCGAGCCGTCCCGGAAAATCGGGCGGCAGTGCACCGAGGCGGGCGGGGCGGTCTTCTCCTACGAGTTCGCCTGGGAGCCGGAGACCGGCAGCCTAGGCGCCGTCCACTGCCTGGAACTCCCTTTTCTGCTCGGAACTCCCGAGTCCTGGTCCGGGAGCCCGATGCTGGGCGACACAAGCTGGGACACGGTGGAAGTCCTCGGGAAGAGGCTGCGGCGATGCTGGACGAATTTCGCCTGGAACGGGTCACCAGGGTCAGCGGAAGCGCAATGGCCACGCTGGTCGGAGGAGCGGATGCCCGACTACCGGATCGAACCCTCTGACACGCGAACCACCGTCGCCGCACGGTCGGAGACGACGGAATGAGCGCGCGAGACGACGCCCGCCTCGACTGGCTGGGCTGTGCCACTTTCCGGCTGACAGTCGGCAGACTGGTGGTCTTCCTCGACACCTACATGGACCGCATCCCCGCCGCTCCCCCCGTTGGCCTGTCGACCAACGATGTCGACCGGGCGGACTGGATTCTCATCGGCCACTCGCACTTCGACCACCTGTGGGGCGCGGACCGCATCGCGCTGCGCACCGGGGCGAAGGTCATCGGCTCCTACGAGACGACGCGGGTGCTCCTGGCCCAGGGCGTCCCCCGGGATCAGCTGATCTCAGTGGCGGGGGGCGAGCGGATCCTGCTCGGTGACGGGGTCAGCGTCCGGGTTCTGCCCAGCTTGCATTCCTGTGTGTGGGCGCAGCGGGGTGTGCCCGCGTCGGATCAGGTCTGTGTGGGCGACTTGGGTCTGTTCCTGCACGAGCAGCAGGCCCGGATGGGCGAGGTCGCCGGCTGGTTCAACACGCTCGCGCCGGAAGTGGGACAGCATCTGCGGGACACCGCGCAGGGCGCCGGGGGCGACGGCGGGTCGCTCGTGTACGTCATCGAGACGCCGCAGGGCAGGCTCTTCTACCAGGACACTTCGGGCAGTTGGTCGGGCATTCTGCGCGACCTGCGGCCCGCGGTGGACGTGGCCGTTCTGGCGGCCGCCGGACGGGCGAACATCGACGGTGAGCCGATCCAGGGCACGCTCGCGGACTTCATCGCCCGCCAGGCGCGTTTGCTCGGCCCGCGCAGCGTGATCCTCTCGCACCACGACGACTTCCTGCCCGGCCTCTCGCACCAGGTCGACGTCGACCCGATCCGCGCGGCGATCGCCCGCGAGGCCCCGACGACCACACTGACCGAGTTGCCGTATCTGTCCGGCCATCGGCTCTTCGCGGACAGCTGATCACCGAGGGATCGACGGGCCGTAGAAGCTCCGTCACGTCCCCGAAGATCAAACCCGTAGCGGAACAGAAAATCCGTATCCTGGGTCGTATGACGTCCTCGCTGGCCCGCTGGGGCGGGACGAGCCGGCACGCCGACATCGGCGGCCCAGTGCACTATGTGGACTTCGGCGGGCCGGTGGACGGCCCGCCGATGGTCATGGTGCACGGCCTCGGCGGCTCGCATCTGGACTGGAGCGTGCTCGCGCCGCGGCTGACCGGGCGGTTCCGGGTGACGGTGCCCGATCTGCTCGGCTACGGCCTGACCACGCCGGACCAGCGGGTGTCGACCATCGAGGCCAACACCGAACTGGTCAACGCCTTCATCGAGGGGGTGGCCGGCGAGCCGGTGGTGCTGGTCGGCAACTCGATGGGCGGCCTGATCGCCGCCCGTCAGGCGGCCGCGCACCCGGAGACGGTGTCGAAGCTGGTGCTGATCGACCCGGCGCTGCCGCTGGTGCCCCGCTCCCGGCTGGACGTGGCGGCGACGATGATCTTCGGCCGGCTGGCCCTGCCACTGGGGCGGGCCATCCTCGCGGCCAGCCGGCTCGGGCGCACGCCCCGCCGCCAGGTGCGGGAGACGATCATGCGGTGCTGTGTCGACCCGTCACGGGTGCCGCCGGACCTCATCGAGGCCCTGGTCGACCTGATCAAGCTCCGCGACCGGATGCCCGGCGCCGACGACGCCTTCCTGGCCTCGGCCCGATCGCTGCTGACGATCAACGGCCGCCGCCGCGCCGCCTGGGCCGCGCTGCACGACATCACCGCGCCGGTGCTGCTGGTGCACGGCGAGCAGGATCGCCTCGTCTCCGTCGGCTCGGCCCGGGAAGCGGCCCGCCGCTTTCCACAATGGACGGTCGACGTGCTGCCCGGACTCGGCCACCTGCCCCAGATCGAGGCCCCGGACCGGGTCTCCTCCCGCATCCTCAGCTGGCACGGCTAAGCCAACCGCCCCTTCGTCAGGAAGGGCCCATCCTGACGTTCAACGAGAGGGAACTTCCCTCGATCTTGGACGGCCCGGGCTAGAGCAGCCGCCCCAGCCCGGCGACCGCGCGGCTGCCGATGGCCTCGTCGTCGCCCACCGGCTTCTCGGGCCGCCACACCGCCGTGAACACCACGCCCGGCTCGACCAGGTCGTAGCCGTCGAAGAACGCGGCGACCTGGTCCGGGGTGCGCAGGTTCAGCGGATGCGTGCTCTTCGTGTACATCTCGACGGCCTCGGCCACCGCGCCCGGCCAGTAGTCGAACGACAGACTGTGCGCCACCGCGAGAAAACTGCCGGAGGCGCACGCGTCCCGGTAGGCAGCGATCACCCGGGACGGGTCGTCGGCGTCCGGGATGAACGGCAGCACCTGCAACATCAACACGGCCAGCGGCTGGGAGAAGTCCAGCAGCCGCTGGGTTTCCGGATGGTTGAGGACCGTCTCGTGCGCGCGGACGTCGGCGTGCACGACGGTCGCGTACGGGTTGTCGGCCAGCAGCCGCTGCGACTGGGCGACCGCCACCGGCTCGTGGTCCACGTAGACGACGCGGTTGTCCGGCCGCACCGCCTGGGCGATCTCGTGCACGTTGCCGACGGTGGGAATGCCCGAGCCCAGATCGAGGAACTGGGTGATGCCGGCCTCCGCGGCCAGGAAGCGCACCACCCGCTGCAGGAACTCGCGGTTGCGCATGGCGAACTCGCGCGTCTCCGGCAGGATCGCCAGCACCCGGTCGGCCGCCTCCCGGTCCACCGCGAAATTGTGGGCGCCGCCCAGGTAGTAGTCGTACATGCGGGCCGGATTGGGGCGGCTGACGTCCACCGAATCCTGATCATCGTGCTCGGGCATGGCCGCCATTGTGGTTCACCGGGGCGCGCCCGGCCAGGCGCGCCCCGGTGACCGTTCTCAGCTGGTGGTCTTCTCGTGCAGCACCGTCGTCTGGCTCATGCCGTCCAGCGCCTGCCGCACGCCCTCGGCCACGGCCGCCGACAGCTGGTCGGCCGAGAGCGACCCGGTGCCGACCGGCATGGTCTTGGCCAGCTGGGCCGGCAGCTGCGTGATCGCCGCGGCCAGACCCTCGAGGGCCTTGCTCTTGTTCACCCGGTCGGTGAACTCCTGGTTGTTCAGACCGATCTCGCAGCTCGCGCCCGGCCACGCCTTCAGCGTCGCCTGCCCGACCTCCTCACGGATGCCGCTGACCAGTGGACCGTCCTGGGTCGCGTACAGGCCCGGGACGTCCATGTTCTTCAGGAACACAGCCATGTCGTTTCCTCCCACCGCTCCCGGCCGGTCCTGTTGGCCGAAGTCGCTCTTGCGTGCCTCGTTGACGTCGCACTCCACGCCATCGACCGTGACCGTGCCCAGGCGCTGGAGCAGGTTGATCCTTGAGTCGACCTGGCCGCCCGACCACGCCATCGTCTGCCACGCGTAGGTCGCCAGGCCGCAGTCCAAGGCCCGGGACACCGCGTAGAAACCGCCGTACACGCCCATCCGGCCGCGGCCGAGCACGCTCATCGCCCCGTCGAGGTAGTCCCCGCACGGCCCCAGCTTCGCCCGCGGATCCGAGGAATTCGGCGCGTAGTCAGGAATATCGAAGTCAATCGCCAGGTAGATCGGCCAGCCGGCCAGCCCGCACGCGTTGGCCTGGGCCTGCGCCGCCCGGGCGTCCGCGATGCCGGCGCCGCGGCCCTCCGTGCTGCGGTCCGGCGCCGGGGGGTTCAGCTTCTTCTCGAACACCAGCCCGATCGCGACGCCGGCGGACCGCAGGTCCGCCACCTCGCCGGCGTTGAGGAACACGTGGCCGCCCAGCCCGTTGTCCAGGTACCGCACCACAAAGCCGTAGCCGGCGGCCCGGATGGCGGAGCCGCGCGGCCTTCCCGCGGAATAGTCCAATCCCAACATCACGTATCACCGTCACTCATGTCCACAGCAGCCCCCTTCAATTGCGGTGGTTGTGAGAAGTTTGGCCTACGTGCACTCCCCCAGGTGGCCGTCTTCAACGGTAGCGCCCTAAGAGGCAGCCCGTGGCATTTCAGATAAATCTCCCACCACCGGCAAACGTAGTGCGCGCGTCAATCCGCCATCCGGGCTCGCCGACCCTCACTCGGCCAGCGCCGCATAGTCGTCCACCGTCAGACCCACCCGCGAACTGACCTTGTGCAGCAAGGCATCCGCGCCGTGGTGCGCGGCAAACCCAGACCCAGTCCGCCGGGCCGATCCTGTCATCCGCGCAGGCAAAAGCCCGGCGGCGTGATCAATTCATCGGCGCCGGGCGGCCATGTCGTGGCCCATACAAGATCGCGCGACAGGATCGCACGAGAGTGCGAACAATCGGGTGCTATGCGGTGCGATCACACATATTTGCCCATGCCGCCGGCCACATCGATCACGGCGCCGGTGATGTAGCTGGCCCGGGCGCCGGCGAGGAAGGCGACGAGGCCGGAGACCTCGTCGACGGCGCCGAAGCGGCCGAGGGGGACCTCGGCGGCGGCGAGGGAGTCCAGGAACTGGCCGCGGTCGGTGTCGGGGGCGCGGCGGGCGTGGATGTTGCCCCACTGCGGGGTGTCGACGAAGCCGATGTTCACGCTGTTGACGAGGATGCCGTCGGCGCCGAACTCCTGGGCGAGGGCCTTGTTCAGGTTGAGGCAGGCGGCCCGGACGACGGTGGTGGCGAAGAACGCGGGATCGGGCTGGCGGGCGTAGACGGCGTTGACGTTGATCACGCGGGGCGAGTCGCTGGCCCGCAGGTGCGGCAGGGCGGCCCGGAAGCAGCGGATCTGGGAGAACAGCTTGACGTCGAGGTCGGCCCGCCAGTCCTCGTCGGAGAGGGTCTCGAAGTTGCCGGGATGGGCCCGCCCGGCGTTGTTCACGAGAATGTCCACGCCGCCGAGAGCGTCCGCGGCGGCGTCCACAAAGGACTGGACGGAGGCGGCGTCGGTGACGTCGGCGACCTGGTGGAACACGGCCCCGCCAAGGGATTCGGCGGCGGCGGAGAGCTCGTCGGCGTTGCGCGAGCAGATGGCGACGGAGGCGCCCTCGGCCAGCAGCTCGGCGGCCACGGCCAGCCCGATTCCCTTGGAGCCGCCGGTGACCAGCGCCCGGCGGCCGGCCAGTCCGAGGTCCACGTCAGTCCTCGACCGTCGACGGCTCGACCTGCGTGGCGGCGTAGTCGACGAGGGTCGACCGAGGCGGCGTGAACACGTCGATTTCCTTGCAGGTGGTGTCCAGTGTCCGGGCGCCGTGCGGCACCCACGGCGGCACGACGGCGACGTCGCCGGCCCGCATGGTCCGGGTGACGCCGTCGATGGTGAACTCGAACTCGCCCTCGGTGACGATCACGATCTGCTCTTCGGCGTGGCTGTGCGTCGGCGCCTCGGTGTGCGGCTCGTACGAGGCGAAGTTCAGCAGCATGCTCTCGCCCAGCACGGGCTGGAAGTCCAGGCCCGGCACCAGGGTCATCGCCTGGATGGCATTGACGTCGACGAACCGGCCGGGGGCGGTCGGCGTGCCGCCGCCCCCGGTGCTGAAGTGCTCCGCGCTGGTGGTCAAGACGCCCGCCTCTCCCGCTGGGACCGGACGGCGGCGGCCAGCCGCGCGACGCCCTCTTCGATGTCGGACTCGCTGATCCTGCTGTAGGACAACCGAAGGTGCTCGTTGTCGTGGGTCTCGGCGAAGAAGCCAGCCCCGGGCACGAAGGCGACCTTGCTCTCCCGGGCGGCCTCGGCCAACGCCATGGTGTCCACGCCGGGCACCCGCAGCCAGCTGAAGAACCCGCCGCGCGGCACGGTCCACGTGGCCAGCCCGTCGAAGTGCCGTTCCAGCGCGCCGACCAGCGTGGCGGCCCGGCCTCGGTACAGCGCGCGGGCGAGCGGCAGGTGCTCGTCGAGGTGCCCGGCCCGCAGGTACTCCTCCATCATCCGCTGCCCGAGCGCGCCAGCGCACTGGTCGGAGTTCTGCTTGGCCACGCGAAGTTGCGCGACGACGGCGGCCGGCCCGATGGCCCAGCCCAGCCGCACGCCGGGGAAGAACACCTTGGAGAAGGTGCCGATCTGCACGACCACGTCCGGCCCGAGCGACCACAGGCTGGGCCGGGGCTCGTCGTCGAAGCCGAGTTGGCTGTACGCCACGTCCTCGATGATCAGGACGCCGTGCCGCCGGCAGAGCTCCACCAGCGCGACCCGCCGCGCCACGGACATGGTGCGGCCACTGGGGTTCTGGAAGTCGGGGATGACGTAGACGAGCTTCGGCGGCGTCGGGAGCGTGGCCAGCAGCGTGGCGAACCCGTCGACGTCGAGGCCGTCCTCGTCCAGGGCAACGCCGCGCAGCACCGGGTCGAAGGCCATGAAGCCGGAGACCGCGCCGAGATAGCTGGGTTCCTCCACGACAACCACGTCGCCGGCGTCGAGCATGGTCTTGGCGATCAGGGTGATCGCGTCGATGCCGCCGCTGGTGACCATCAACTCGCCGTCGGCCGGGCGCCGGCCGTCGGTGGCGGCCAGCCGGTCGGCCAGGGCCTCGCGGGTGCTGGCGATGCCCTCGCTCGGCGAGTACTGCAGCGCCACCGCGGCGTCGGTCTCGATCAGCTTGCGGGCGATGTCGCCGAGCACGTCCGTGGCGAACAGGGAGGGATCCGGGAAGCCCCCGGTGAAGTTGATCAGGTCCCGCGCCCCGGCCAGGGCCAGGATGCCGCCGATGAGGTCGGGCGTTGTGCGGGTGCGTCGGGCCAGCCGCTCGCTCCAGTCGATCACATGCCACCCCCGCCTTGACAGGTACTTGCGTTTGCCAGGAGAGTTTCGTCACTGACCTTACATACGAGTGGTCGAGGCGTCCAGACACCAATCATATGACGGAGAGTGACGATGGAATGGGTGAAGCCGCTCGGCGGCATCGGCGAGCACGCGGCCACGCCCGTGGAGCCGGCCCAGCTGGACACCGTCGACCTCCAGCTGTTGCTGCTGCTGAGCCAGGACGCCCGGATATCGCAGCGCAGCCTGGCCCGCGAGCTGGGCATGTCGGCGCCCGCGGTGGCCGACCGGATCGCCCGGCTGCACCGGCAGGGCGTGATCGAGGGCTACGGGGTGCGGCTCAACTGGAGCGCCATGGGCTATCCCACGATCGCCTACCTGACCGTCACCGCCGCCGAGGGCTTCGAGCAGGGCTCGATCATGACCGAGCTGGCCGAGCTGCCGGAGGTGGAGGAGGTCATGATCGTCACCGGCGGGGTGGACATGCTGGTGCGGGTCCGCGTGCGCGACCACACCCACCTGCGCGAGCTGCTGATCAACCGGGTCTGGCAGATCGCCGGCATCCAGCGCACCAACACCTCGCTGTCGGTGGCCGAGATGCGGCCCAAGAACACCGCCAGCGAGCTGATCGCCGACATGATCCGGCGCGCCGAGGGCTGACCGCCCCCGAAAGAACGGCTACCGCGCGAACAGCTGGGCCTCGTCGCGGAAAGCCTTGAACTCCAAGGCGTTCCCGGCCGGGTCGTGCAGGAACATGGTCCACTGCTCCCCCGGCTCGCCGGCGAAACGCTGGTACGGCTCGATCACGAACTTCGTGTCGGCGGCGCGAAGCTTGTCGGCCAGCACGTGGAAGTCGTCGACGGCGAGCACCAGGCCGAAGTGCGGCACCGGCACATCGTGCCCGTCGACGGGGTTGCGACCGGCCTCGTTGCGGGCGCCGGCGACGACATGGGTGACGACCTGGTGGCCGTGGAAGTCCCAGTCCACCCAGTGCTCGGACGACCGGCCCTCGGCCAGGCCGAGCACGTCGCCGTAGAAGGCGCGGGCGCGGGTCAGGTCGTCGACGGGGATGGCCAGATGGAAGGCGGGGCGCGTGCTCATGGCTCCCACCTTGAGGTGCCGATTTTCGAATGTCAACATGAGGGCATGACTCCTCGCCGCAAGGCCCTCCCCAAGATCAAGGGATCATCCCTGTCGTTCAACGCCAGGAAGGGCCCCTTCACCGCACTGAACATCTGAAACACGGCCAACACGGCATCGATTGTCCACAAAGGACTAACGGACCTGTTGCCACGCCCAGTACAATCGCCCCCACGTGCTTCGAGGGGGGAGGCCGGATGCCCGCGCATCCGCTTGCCGCGGTGACGGCGGAGGAGATCCGAGCGGTCCGACAGGCGGTGGACAAGGCGGGGCTGGTCGAGGACGGCACGCGCTTCGTCTACGTTGGCCTCGACGAGCCGCCAAAAGCAGAGGTGCTCGCCTACGACAACCAAAGCCCGCCGCAGCGCCGGTTCCGGGTGCTGCTGATCGATCTGGCGGCCCAGGTCTCGCGGGACATCGTCGTCGACGCGGCGGTGGCCGAGGTGGTGTCGGTGACCGAGCTGGACCCGGCGACCAGCGGCCAACTGCCGGTGCTGGACGAGGAGTTCGGTCTGGTGGAGGAGCTTCTGGCCACGGACGAGCGTTGGCTGGCGGCGCTGCGGGCCCGCGGTCTCGAAGTCGACACCGTCCGCGTGGCGCCGTTGTCGGCCGGGGTGTACGCGGACGAGTACCCCGAGGAGACCGGCCGCCGCCTGCTGCGGGGCCTGGCTTTTGTGCAGGACAACGAAACCGACGCGGCGTGGGCGCATCCGATCGACGGGCTGGTGGCCTACGTCGACACGATGAACCGGGTCGTCGACCGGGTGATCGACACCGGACCCGTGCCGATCCCCCGGGAATCGGGGAACTACGACGACCCGGCGGTGAGCGGGCCGCCTCGCACCACGCAGAAGCCGATCGAGATCACCCAGCCCGACGGCCCCAGCTTCCGGCTCGACGGCAACGTGCTGACGTGGGAGAAGTGGTCCCTGCGGGTGAGCTTCGACGCCCGTGAAGGCCTTGTCCTGCACCAGATCGGCTTCGACCGCCGCGCGATCGTCTACCGGGCCTCGATCGCCGAGATGGTGGTCCCCTACGCCGACCCGTCGCCGGTGCGCTCGTGGCAGAACTACTTCGACACCGGCGAGTACCTCGTCGGCCGCTATGCCAACGCGCTGGAGCTGGGCTGCGACTGCCTCGGCGAGATCACCTACCTGGACGCGGTGATCTCCGACGAGCGCGGCGAGCCGAGGACCCTGCGCAACGCGGTCTGCGTCCACGAGGAGGACTTCGGAATCCTCTGGAAGCACACCGATCTGTGGTCGGGTTCGGCCCAGACCCGACGGCAGCGCCGGCTGGTGGTGTCCTTCTTCACCACGGTCGGCAACTACGACTACGGCTTCTACTGGTACCTCTATCTCGACGGCGCGATCGGCTTCGAGGTCAAGGCCACCGGCGTCCCCTTCACCTCGGCCCACGACGGCGGGGACCACCCCTACGCCACTCAGATCGGCCCCGGCCTCGGCGCGCCCCTGCACCAGCACCTGTTCAGCGCCCGCCTCGACATGACCGTGGACGGATTGTCCAACCAGGTCGAGGAAGTCGACGTCGTGCGCGTGCCGATCGGCCCGGACAACCCGCGCGGCAACGCTTTCACCACGCGCCGAACGGTCCTCGGCACCGAAGCCGAGGCGCAGCGCGACGCCGACCCGGCCCGCAACCGGGTGTGGCACATCGTCAATCCCGAGCGCACGAACCGGCTCGGCCGGCCGGTGGCCTACGCCCTGACGCCCGAGGGCCTGCCGACCCTGCTCGCCGATCCGCAGTCGTCGATCGCGCGCCGCGCGGCCTTCGCCACCAAGCACCTGTGGGTGACGCGCTACGACCCGGCCGAGCGCCACTCGGCCGGCGACTTCGTCAACCAGCATCCCGGCGGGGCCGGATTACCGGTCTACACCAAGCACAACCGTGAGCTCACGGGCGAGGACATCGTCGTCTGGCACACCTTCGGCCTCACCCACGTGCCGCGGCCCGAGGACTGGCCGGTGATGCCGGTCGACCGCGCCGGCTTCACCCTCAAGCCGGTCGGCTTCTTCGACCGCAACCCCACCCTGGACGTGCCGCCGCCCACCCACTGCCGGCATTCCTGAAGGAGAGCCAGCCATGGTCGAATCGGGCGCCCTCCGCGGTTCCATCGGGATCGCCGGCATCGTCTTCCTCGTCGTCGCGGCGGCCGCCCCGCTGACCACCATCGGCGGGGTGCTGCCGGTGATGCTGGCGATCAGCAACGGGCCCGGCGTCCCGCTGGCCTACGTTGTCGTCGCGGTGGTGCTGCTGCTGTTCAGCGTCGGCTACTCCCGCCACGGCTCGCCGCACGTCGGCTCGCTCGCGCAGACCGGGTCGGCCGTGGTGATCCTGGCCGTGTTCGCCCTGGCCGGCGCCGACCCCGTGCTCGCCCTGTTCACCTGGATGTCCGGCCTGGCCACGATCAGCATGCTGGTGCTGATGATCCTCACCGGCGTCGCGGTCATCGCCTTCTTCGCCCGGCAGCGGGTCGACACCCGCGTCTGGCACACCCGCATCGCCCCGGCGCTGGGCCTGGTCGGCCTGCTGGGCGTCACCGTGCTGGCGCTGGCCAACTTCACCACGCTGATCAGCGGCTCGACCACCCTGGCCGGCATTCTCCTCGCCCTGGTGGCGGTGTTCTTCGCCGGCGGCCTGCTGCTGGCCCGGCTGACCCGCCCGCTCCACTCAACGCCAGGAAGGACCCCTTCATAACGCCCAGCGCCAGGAAAGGGCCCTTCCTGACATGTCCCGCGCCGGCTGGACACGGGTCAGGCCCGGTGCGGATCCCCCTCCGGGAGCCAGCCGCCGAGCTCGCAGTCCACGTCACGCACCACGGCTTCCACCGTCTCCAGCACGGCCCGCCGCACCTCGTCCCGACGCCACACCAGCGACCACGTCCACATCGGCGCCGGGTCGACGATCGGCCGCCGCACCAGGTCCGGCGGCAGCAGGACCTCCTGGCCCTTGGGCGAGTTCAGCACCGGCTGCCGGATCCGGCGGACGTGGTCGACGAACGCCTCGCCGGTGATGCCGCCATCGGAGATCCGCACCACCTTCGCCCCGGTGTCGCGGGCGAACGCCTCGGCGTAGGCGTTCCACGAGGACCAGGAGGTCTCGTCGTCGTCCACCGGCACGATCACGTCGGCCGCCCGCACCGGCCGCTCGTCGTCGCCGACGCTGACGGCGTGCAGGCGATCAACACCCAGCAGGCGCGCTGCGAGCCCCAGCCGGGCGAGGTCCTCGGCCGTGACCCAGCAGATCGCCAGGTCGAGGCTGCCCTCCGCGACCCGGGCGGCCTGCGCGTGCGAGGGCACCACCCAGGTGTCGACGATCAGCTCCGCCACCGCCGCGGCCCGCGACCGCAGGTCGGCCGGCCGCCAGTTCACGTAGCCGAGCCGCACCTGCTCGGTGCCGGCGAGCCGGCCGGCCCGGCGCTTGAGGTCGTCGGCCTGCTCCAGCAGCGCCTTCGTGTGCGGCAGCAGCTCCGCGCCGGCCGAGGTCAGCGTCACGCCCCGGCGGTTGCGTTCGAACAGCACCACGCCGAGGTCCCGCTCCAGCGCCTTGATCTGCTGCGACAGCGACGGCCCGGCGATCAGCAGCCGCTCGGCCGCCCGCCCGAAGTGCAGCTCGTCGGCGACCGCGACGAAATACCTCAGCTGGCGTAGCTCCACGAAGCTGATCGTAGGAGGCCGCGCCTATCACAGGTGAGCCGGCCGGTCGTGGCGTTCCCGCCGGCCATGGCCCCAGGATGGAGGCATGAAGGACTTCGTCGTCACCATCACCACCACCATCCCGGACGACGTCGACCCGGCCGAGGTCGACCGCCGCCGCGCCGCCGAGCACGAGCGGGCCAAGGAGCTCGCCGCCACCGGTCACCTGTACCGGATCTGGCGGCCGGCCGGCGAGAAGCGCAGCATCGGCGTCTGGCGGGCCGCGGACCGGCAGGACCTGCTGGACAACGTGCTCGGCACGCTGCCGCTGTGGCAGTGGATGAGCCCCGAGATCATCGAGCTGGAGTCGCACCCGAACGACCCCGTGCTGAATCAGTGGTGACCGGGGTACTCCCGAGGACGCCGTGGCTGCACGTCGGGCGGTCCGCCGCCGCGCTGGCCGCCAGCATGGGCATCGGCCGGTTCGTCTACACGCCGATCCTGCCGCTGATGACCGCGCAGGCCGACCTGTCGGCCCAGGGCGGGGCCGCCCTGGCAACGTCCAACTACGTCGGCTACCTCATCGGCGCCTTGGCCGGGGCACTGCCGTTGTTCCGCCGGCCGGCCGTGGCCCGGGCCTCGCTGGTGGTGATCGTGCTGACGCTGGCGGCGATGCCGTTGACCCATGACGTGACCGTGTGGCTCGCGTTGAGGCTGATCGCCGGCATCGCCAGCGCGGTGACGTTTGTCGCCGCCGTCGGCTCGGCGCTGCACCACCTCCGTGAGCATCCCGCGCACCTGCCCGGCTGGGCGTTCGGCGGGATCGGCGGCGGCATCGCGCTTTCCGGCGTGCTGGTGCTGATTCTCCGCACCGTCGGCGACTGGTCGGCGGCGTGGTGGTCCGCCGCCGTGCTGGCCGCGCTGTTCGCGATCGCCGCCTGGAACATGCACCCCGAGCCGGAAATCGAGTCCGCCGTGGAGCAACCGGCCCGCGCGACCTGGTCGTTCGCGGCACTGTTCACCAGCTACAGCCTGGAAGGCGTCGGCTACATCATCGCCGGCACGTTCCTGGTCGCAGCCATCGACCAGACCTCTCCTGGCTGGCTCGGCAGCGGCGCCTGGGTGATCGTCGGGATCGCCGCCACGCCGTCGGCCGCCCTGTGGGCGTGGCTGGGCCGGCGCTGGTCGCGGCCGTGGCTGCTGGTCGTCGCCCTGCTGGTGCAGGCGATTGGCGTTGCCCTGCCGGCACTTCTGAACAACGTGGCCGGCGCGCTCATAGCCGCCGTGCTGTTCGGCGGCACGTTCATCGGCATCGCCACGCTGTCCCTGGCCACCGGCGCCGCCCTGCGGTTCCCCCGCTCGGTGGCACTGCTGACCGCCGGCTACTCGGTCGGCCAGATCGTCGGCCCGCTGGCCGCCGCTCCCCTGCTGCACAACGGTTATCAGCCGGCGCTGCTGCTCGCCGCGGCGATCCTGGCGGTCGCCGCGGCCGCCGCCGGCGTGCTCGCCCGGGCCGCCTGACCGTCCGAGTTCCCCGACCAGCCACGCCGTTCGGCGGCTCTTAGCGTTGTCACAAACTTCCTCGCGAGGCTGGGCCGCGACACGACGGCCGTCGGCCCACCGCAACACGCCGGAGGTCCGACACTCGACGGGAGAACGGCGAACTCATGATCGATGCCAGCCGCGAGCCGGGGGCTGTGGCGACCGACCCCGCGGAGCCGCGAGCCACCTGGGAAAGGCCGGCCCTGGCGACGCTGTTGACGGCGACGGCCGTGCTCTACCTGTGGGGGCTGGGGGCGTCGGGATACGCCAACGACTACTACGCGGCCGCCGTGCAGGCGGCCAGCCAGAGCTGGTCGGCGATGTTCTTCGGCGCCTTCGACGCGGGCGGCGCGATCACCGTGGACAAGCCGCCCGCCGCGCTGTGGGTGATGGACCTGTCCACCCGGATCTTCGGTTTCACGAGCTGGAGCATGCTCGTGCCGCAGGCCCTCATGGGCGTCGGCTCGGTGGCGCTGCTGTTCGCGATCGTGCGGCGGTGGTTCGGGCCTGCCGCCGGCCTGTTCGCTGGCGCGGTGTTCGCGCTGACGCCGGTCGCGGTGTTGATGTTCCGGTTCAACAACCCGGACGCCCTGTTGGTGCTGCTGTTGCTCGTCGCCGCGTACTGCGTGGTCCGGGCGTGCGAGACCGCGAGCGGGCGCTGGCTCGCGGTGGCGGGTGTGGTGGTCGGCGCCGCGTTCGTCACCAAGATGCTGGCGGCGTTTCTCGTCCTGCCGGCGTTCGCGCTGGTGTATCTGGTGGTCGCGCCGACCGGGCCGTGGCGCCGGCTGCGGCAGGTGCTGGTCGCCGGGGCGGCGGTCGTGGCGACGGCCGGCGCATGGGTGGTCACCGTGACGCTGTGGCCGGCCGGCGCGCGGCCCTACATCAGTGGCTCCGCCACGAACAACGTTCTCGATCTGGCCCTGGGCTACAACGGACTGGCTCGCATCGTGGGCCAGTCCGCGGCCGAGGCGAGCGCTCGCGGCGAGGGCGGCGGAGACCAGTTCGCCGCGGGTCTCACCCGGTTGTTCGACCCGGGGGTGGGAGAACAGGTGTCATGGCTGCTTCCAGCGGCGCTGCTCGCGCTCGTCATCGGCCTGGTAGTGACGCGGCGGGCGCCGCGCGCCGACCGAACGCGCGCTGGTCTGCTGCTGTGGGGATGCTGGCTGCTGGTCACCGCCGCGGTGTTCACGTTCATGGGCGGCAAGTTCCACCCGTACTACACGGTCGCGCTGGCGCCGGCGATCAGCTCCGTCATCGCCATCAGCGGACGAGAGTTGGTGCGACAGCGGGATTCCTGGTCCGGTCGGGGCGGTCTCGCACTCCTGGTGCTGGCCGCCGGGGGCTGGAGCTTCGTGCTCCTCGCGCGCACCCCGTCCTGGCATCCCGAGATCCGCTACGGCGTGGCCCTGGCCGTCGTGCTGGGCGTCGGCCTCGTGCTGCTCAGCGGCACGGGGATCCGACGGGCGGGCCTGGCCTTGGCGACGGTGGCGGCCATGCTGGGCAGCGGCGGTTACGCGATCGCGACGGCGGCCGTTCCGCACACGGGGGCGGACCCGAGCGCGGGCCCGGCGGTCAGTGCGGGGCAGGGCGGCCGCGGCGAGAGGCAGCCGGCCGCCCTGCCGGCGAACAGCGAACTGGCCGGCATGCTGGCGGCAACGACCACGCGATGGGCGGCCGCGACCAGCGGCGCCCAGTCCGCGGCCCCGCTGGAGTTGGCCAGCGGCCGGCCGGTGATAGGCATCGGCGGCTTCACCGGCGGCGACCCGGCGCCGACACTGGCCCAGTTCCAGGGCTACGTCGCTGCCGGCGAGGTGCGGTACTTCGTGGTGGGCGGCCTGGAGGAGGGCAAGGCCGGTGCGGGCGCCAGGGGCGGAGCGGCCGGGACCGGCGCTGAGATCAGCGCATGGGTCGCCGGCCACTTCGGACCGACCACCGTCGGCGGCGCCACGGTGTACGACCTCAGCGGAACCTCGTCGTGAGTGGTTCCGCTGAGGTCGGAGCTCAGCGGGATCCCGAACCGTTGGCACGCCTGGCCGAGGTCGCGCGGCCGGCCTCCAGCCGGGCCACCGGCACCCGGAACGGCGAGCACGACACGTAGTCCAGGCCGACCTCGTTGAAGAACTGCACGCTGTCCGGGTCGCCGCCGTGCTCGCCGCACACGCCCAGCTTCAGGCCCGGCCGCTGGGCCCGGCCCTTCTCCGAGGCGATCCGCACCAGCTCGCCGACGCCGTCCCGGTCGATCGACTCGAACGGGCTGATGCCGAAGATGCCCTTCTCCAGGTACGCCGAGAAGAACGCCGCCTCCACGTCGTCGCGGGAGAAGCCCCACGTGGTCTGGGTGAGGTCGTTGGTGCCGAAGGAGAAGAACTCGGCCGCCTCGGCGATCTGGTCCGCGGTCAGCGCCGCCCGCGGCAGCTCGATCATGGTGCCGATGAGGAACTCCAGGTGCGTCGACTCGGCCTCCCGGACCTCGCGGGCCACCTGGATGATGTCCTGCTTGACGGTCTCGAACTCCTGCACATTGGCCACCAGCGGCACCATGATCTCCACCCGCGGCACGCCGCCGGCCTTGATCCGCTGCGCGGCCGCCTCCAGGATGGCCCGGGCCTGCATCTGGAACAGGCCGGGGATGACCACGCCGAGCCGCACGCCCCGCAGGCCCAGCATCGGGTTCTGCTCGTGCAGCCGGTGCACGGCCTGCAACAGCCGCAGGTCGTTCTCCCGGCTCTCGCCGCGGGACTCCGCCACCGCCACCCGCACCGACAGCTCGGTGATGTCCGGCAGGAACTCGTGCAGCGGCGGGTCGAGCAGCCGGATCGTCACCGGCAGGCCGTCCATCGACTCCAGCAGCTCGATGAAGTCCTGACGCTGCAACGGAAGCAGCTCGCCGAGCTGACGCTCCCGCTCCTCGTCGGTGTCGGCCAGGATCAGGTGCTCCACAAGGGACCGTCGCTCGCCCAGGAACATGTGCTCGGTGCGGCACAGGCCGATGCCCTGCGCGCCGAACCGCCGCGCGCGAGCCGCGTCCGCCGGGGTGTCGGCGTTGGTGCGCACGGACATCCGTCGCACGCCGTCGGCGTGGCCCATCATCCGGTGCACGGCCCGCACCAGGTCGTCGGCCTGCTCGGTGTCCGGGTCGATCTCGCCCTCGAAGTACCGCACCACCGGCGAGTCCACCACCGGCACCTCGCCCAGGAACACCTCGCCGGTCGCGCCGTCGATGGAGATCACGTCGCCCTCGTGCACGGTGACGCCGTGCGGGGCGCGCAGCACCCGCTCCTTGGTGTTGACGTCCAACTCCTCGGCGCCGCAGACGCAGGTCTTGCCCATGCCGCGGGCGACCACCGCCGCGTGCGAGGTCTTGCCGCCGCGGCTGGTCAGGATGCCGTTGGCCGCGATCATGCCGTTCAGGTCGTCCGGGTTGGTCTCGCGGCGCACCAGGATGACCTTCTCGCCGGAGCGGGACCACTTGACCGCCGTGTACGAGTCGAACACCACCTTGCCCACCGCCGCGCCGGGCGAGGCGTTCATGCCCTGGCCGATCTTGCGGCGGTCGGCCTGCTCGTCGAAGCGCGGGAACATCAGCTGCGCCAGCTGCGCGCCGTTGACCCGGGCCAGCGCCTCGGTCATGTCGATCAGGCCCTGGTCCACCAGCTGGGTGGCGATCCGGAAGGCGGCCGCGGCGGTGCGCTTGCCGACCCGGGTCTGCAGCATCCACAGCTTGCCGCGCTCGATGGTGAACTCGATGTCGCACAGGTCGCGGTAGTGCTCCTCCAGCGTCTGCATGATCTGCAGCAGCTCGTCGTAGCAGCGCTTGTCGATGGTCTCCAGGTCGCGCAGCGGCACCGTGTTGCGGATGCCGGCCACCACGTCCTCGCCCTGGGCGTTCTGCAGGTAGTCGCCGTAGATGCCCTGTGCGCCGCTGGCCGGGTCGCGGGTGAAGGCCACGCCGGTGCCGGAGTCGTCGCCCATGTTGCCGAACACCATCGCCACGATGTTGACCGCGGTGCCCAGGTCGGACGGGATGCGCTCCTGGCGGCGGTAGATCACCGCGCGGTCGGTGTTCCAGGAGTCGAAGACCGCGCGGACGGCCAGGTCCATCTGCTCGCGGGGCTGCTGCGGGAAGTCCCGGCCGGCGTGCTCGTGGACGACCTTCTTGTACACCTCGACCAGCTGGCGCAGGTCGTCCGCGTCCAGGTCCACGTCGTTGCGGACGCCCTTGGCCTGCTTCGCCGCCTCGATGGCGTCCTCGAAGTGCTCGCCGTCGATGTCCAGCACCGTCTTGCCGAACATCTGGATCAGCCGGCGGTACGAGTCGTAGGCGAAGCGCTCGTTGCCGGCCTGCCGGGCCAGGCCGTGCACCGACTCGTCGTTGAGGCCCACGTTCAGGACGGTCTCCATCATGCCCGGCATGGAGAACTTGGCGCCGCTGCGCACCGACACCAGCAGCGGGTCGCCGGGATCGCCGAGCGTCTTGCCCATGCTCTGCTCCAGCTTGGCCAGCTGCTCGGAGACCTCCTCGGCCAGGCCGTCGGGAAAGTCCCGGTCGGCCAGATAGGCCAGGCAGGCCTCGGTGGTGATGGTGAATCCCGGCGGCACCGGCAGGCCCAGCCGGGTCATCTCGCCCAGGTTCGCCCCCTTGCCGCCCAGCAGGTCCTTCATGTCCTTGTTGGCTTCGGCGAAGGCGTACACGAACTTGGGCACGGCGGGGCCTCCTCGGCTGGGCGACAGATCATCCAGTGTTGGACCGGGAAGGCACCCCCGCAATCGCAGGTGTCCGCGCTAACACCCGTTTGCGATCCAAATCGGTTCAGTTTTCGATACAGCTGGCGGCTATTCCCGTGAAACCATGACACCCGTCACTGAGGAAATTCACCCGATGAATTCCGGGAATTGTCAGCGCCTGCGCAGCGCGTGCCAGCCGGCGACGCCGGTGCCCACGGTCAGCGCGGCCGCCGACATGCCGAGCGACCAGTGCACGCCGACCGCCGCGCCGAGCAGGCCGACGGTGAAGCCGCTGCCGGCGCGCAGGCCGTTGGCGGCGACGCCGTAGACGCCGATCACCCGGCCACGGTCGGCGGGCCTGGCCCGCAGCTGCACGACGGTCTGGCCGATCGACATGGACGCCAGGTTGGCCACGCCGCCGATCAGCAACGCGACCACGGCCAGCGCATAACTGCCGGTGGTGGCGAAGAACAAACTGCTCAGGCCGTATATCCCGGTGCTGACCACGGCCGCGGTGACGGTGGGTTTGATGCGGCCGGTGGCCTCCAGCAGGATGCCGCCGAGCACGCCGCCGGCCCCGTTGGCGAACAGCAGCACGCCGTAGGCGGTGCCGGCGTTGCCGGCCCCGAGATCCTGGGCGTAGATCGGCATCGACGTCTGCAACGACGCGCCCACGAAAAACGCGCCCAGCCCGCCGAGGATGATCATGCTGACGATCGTCCGGTCCGAACGGACCTCCCTGAACACCCGGATCGAGTCCACGATGCCCAGCCGGGTCCTGGCCACGCCGCCGTCCCGGGTGTGACCGGTGTACTTGGTGCGGAACAGGAACAGCGTCAGCGGCAGGTAGAACAGCACGTTGGCGAAGATGCCGGCGACCGGGCCCAGCCCCAGCAGCAGCGCCGAGCCGACCACCGGGCCGAACAGGATGCCCAGGCTGCGGAACGTGGCGTTGAGCCGGACCGCGCTGGGCAGCTCGTCCTCGCCGACGAAGTCGTGCAGCATCAGCTGTTCGCCCGGGCCCCAGATCGCGCCGGCGCAGCCGTGCAGCACCAGCAGCAGGCAGGCCTCCCAGATCTGCAGCGACCCGGTCAGGAACAGCACACCCCAGGCCACCGAGACCAGCATGAACAGCACCTGCGCGGCCTGGATCACCCGGCGGCAGTCGTGCCGGTCGGCCAGGCCGCCGAAGTAGACCGAGCCCAGCAGGAACGGCACCCAGTGGCTGATCACCTCGAAGCCGGTCAGCGCCGGCGACTGGAACTTCTCCCACAGCACCCAGTAGGTGATGACGTGCTCGATGTTGTCGGCCATCATCGCCAACGCCGCGCCGATCAGGTAGGTGCGGCAGTCGGCGTTGCGCAGGGCCGCGAACTTGCGTGGTGGCGGCGGCACGTTCGCCGGCACGTGTGTCGGCACCCCGCAGGTGGCGCACATCGTGGTCCCCCTCTCCCCCGCCGCTCAGAGGCGGCAGCTGATCTCCATGCCGTCCTCGACCGGGAACTCCACACCCAGGTAGCCGCTGGCCGGGTCGCGGACGTGGTCCAGGTAGTGGCGCATCGACGGCATCGTGATGTCGTCGGCGACCACCAGCGCGCCGGACGCCAGCCGCGGCTCGAGCAGACGCAGCACTGGCAGCGTGAGCTCCTTCCACCCGTCCAGCAACAGCAGGCCGATCGGCCCCGGGATGCCGGCGAGCGTGTCGAGGGCGTCCCCCTCAAGGATCGTCACACGATCGCTCAGTCCCGCCACCGCCAGATTCGCCCGGGCGGCGGTGACCTTGGTCGCACTCAGCTCCGTGCCGTACACGTGGCCGACGCCGTTGTCCTTGACCGCGGCGGCCAGGTGCAGCGTCGATATGCCGTACGAGGTGCCGAACTCCACCACCGTCGTCGGCTTGACCGCCCGGGTCAGCGCGTACAGCAGCCGGCCGCCGGCCTCGGAGATCGGCATGTACACGTCGGCCAGCGCCTCCGACCGCCCCTTGACGTCGGTCGGCACCTCCCTGGCCGGCCGCCCATCGTCCTTGGCCGCCTCCGTGAACAACTTCTCCAGCAGCTCTCGCACGCTCGGTTCGAGCAGGGTTGATGTCATGACGGCTAATCTAGACACAACGTTGCGTCTTGTCTACACCTCGGTAGGCTGTCCGGTCGTGGGCACCGATCATCACGGCAACCGGTACGGGCGCAGCGAACAGGCGCGGCGGGCCGTCCTCGAGGCGGCCGACGACCTGCTGGTGGAGCACGGCTTCGCCGGCCTGACCGTGGAGAAGATCGCCGCCCGGGCCGGCGTGGCCAAGCAGACCATCTACCGCTGGTGGCCGTCCAAAGTGGACATCCTGCTGGAGGCCTTCGGCGACGACCTGGCCAAGGCCCTCACCCCCGCCTCCCACGGCGACCTCGGCGCCGACCTTCGCGAGCACCTGGCCGCCATGGCCGACTTCCTCACCACCTCCGACGCCGGCGCCGTCTACCGCGCCCTCGTCGGCCAGGCCCAGCACGACCCCCAGTTGGCCGCCACCCTCCGCGACGGCCACCTCGCCGCCCAGCACGCCCGCGACCGCCTCCCCTTCGAACGCGCCGTCGCCCGCCACGACCTCCCCGCCGACACCGACATCGACCCGCTCGTCGAGCGCCTGGTCGGCGTCGTGCACTACCGCGTCCTGGTGACCGGCGCCCCGGTCCCCCGCGAGTTCACCGACGCCCTGGTAGACGCCTTCCTCGCGGGGCCATAACGCGGCACCTCGATGCCAGGAAGGGCCCCTTCATGGCGGACGCGATGAAGGGGCCCTTCCTGGCGTTCAACGAGAGCATCGGTCCCTTGGTCTTGGGAGTTTCAGCTGCCGTTGACGAACTGCTGGGCGAACTTGCGGCCCTGGTCGACCGCGCTCTGGTGGTTCTCCACCGGGGAGACCTGGGAGTTCTTGAACACGATGTAGGTGACCTTGTCGGAGGTGCCGCCGTTCTTGGGATCGGGGTTGATGCCCAGGGACTTGGCGGTGGCGTAGGAGGCCTCGCCGATGCTGTCGTCGGGGCCCTCGTCGGCGAACACGGCGTATTCCACGTGCCCGTTGTAGATCACGGCGAGCACGTCGCCGCCCTCGATGCCGGCGTCGCCGTAGTTCCAGCGCGAGCTGGGCAGGGGGATGACGACGTACGGAACCTGGGCGGCGTCGAAGGGCTTGCCGTCGGACTGGTGGAACGAGGTGTCGTCGTAGAAGCAGCAGTCGGTGTTCTCGTTGCACGTGGCGGTGCGCTGCCCATCGCAGTCGACGGCCATGCCGGACGTCCAGAAGTACGCCCCGCCGGCCCCGCAGATCGGGGTCTGGCCGCCGTTCTTGTCGGAGTACGTCCCGTTGGACACCTGGTCGCAGTGGGCGGTCTTGGCCAGCAGCTGGTCGGCGGTGGGATTGCCGTCGTCCGACTTGGGACTGACCTTGGCGGCGGCGAACCCGCTTGGCTGGTAACAGGAACCGGAATTGAACAGCGGCCCGCTGTCGACCGGCTGGTTCGGGTCGGGATCGACGATCACGTCACCGGGGTCCCGGGTGAGCGAGTCCTCGCAGTTGATCACGGCGTTGGGGTCGCCCCCCTCGCCGCCGACCCAGAGGTCGATGTGCCGCTTGCCGTTCTGCCAGTCCTGGCTGCACGCGGCGCAGCCGTCCTCCATGATGAAGTAGCGCTTGAGGTACGGGTAGTAGACACGAGTGCCCGGCGCCAGCTCGTTCTGGTCGGTGGCGAAGGTGATCGGGTCGTCGTAGGTGCCGGTGCCGCCGGCGGACTGGTGGATCTGCGGGTAGGCGATGTCGCCGCCCGGCGGGGAGTTGTCGGGCCAGCCGTAGAGCGTGACCAGGTAGCTGTCGTGCGGCGCGGCCGAGGCGTGCGAGGCGACGGCCAGCGACGTGCCCATGACGACGGCGAGCAGGGCGAGCAATACTCTTCTGAGCATGGGGATCCTCCGCAGGGTGGAGTAGAAACCCCTGTGGCGGCAGTGATTTCCGGTTGAGGCGGTCGAGGCTTCCTCATATCGGCGTTTAGGAAACTTACCTTCCTAATTGAGGGAGGGTAGCCCCGACGGCCAGGGCCGTCAAGGATGTGAACCCGAGACGGGCTCAGGCCGCCGAGTAGTCCGGCAGCGCGATGTCGGCGGCCAGCTTGGTGGTGCCGGCCACCATCATCTTCTGCACTGTTTTGGTGGCGAACATGGCGTTGCGCAGCCACAACAGCGCCGCGGTGGACGGCGCGAGGAACTGGCCGGGGCTCACTCCCTTCTGCCAGCGGCCGGCGTAGGCCCGCATCCGCCGCTCGTACGCCTCGAAGGCCGCCCGGTGATCACCCCGGGCCAGCGCGAGCTCCCCGGCCAGCACGTACGCGCCGACGACACCGGTGCCCACACCCATGCCGCCGAGGGTCACGCCCCACGCGGCGTCGCCGAGCAGCGCGACCCGCCCCCTGGTCCACCGCGGCGCCCGGACGCGGCTGATCGAGTCGAAGTACATTTCGTCCACATTGCGCAGAGTGTCCAGCAGATACGGGACGTGCCAACGCATCCCGGCGAACGCCTCGGTGATCATCCGCTGCTGCCGGACGAGGTCGCGCCAGTCGACGTCCCGCCGCTCCCCCTTGAACACGAACAGCGCGCCGGCCTGGCTCGGGTCCCGGAAGTCCGCGCCGACACTGGCCATCCGACCAGGAACGTTGTACTGCACGGCGGTGGTGCCGTAGCCGCGGTCGTTGGGCAGGTCCCAGCCGGCGATGTAGTAGCCGAGATGCTTGACGTGGTCGCGCTCCGGCCCGAACGCCAGCCGCCGCACGCCCGAGTGCAGGCCGTCCGCGCCGATCACGATGTCGAACGTCCGCGACTCCGCCCGGGCGAAGTCGACCCGCACGCCGTCGGCCACCTCGGTGAGACCCACGATGGTGTCGCCGAACAGGTAGTCGGCGTGGGCCAGGCTGCGCTCGTACAGGATTCGCGACAGGTCGCTGCGCCGGACCTCCACCTCGCCGCCGGCGAACTCCGCCGGCAAGCGGTAGATCTCCCGGCCGTGCTCGTCGACCGACTGCATGGCCCCGCCATGGGTCTGGACCGCCCTCAGCTCGTCCAGCACGCCCAGCTCGGTCAGCACCGACATGTGCGTCGCGCCCCGGAAATCCACGGCGAAGCCGCTGGTCCGCAGCCTGTCGGCCGCCTCGACGACCGTCGCCTCGATGCCGTGCCGCCCCAACGCCGTGGCCAGCGCCGGCCCAGCCACGCCCGCCCCCGAGATCAGTGCCCGCATGATCGCCTCCCGTTAATTGTGTCCATCAGACACAGTGTACGATAGACACAGTTTGGCGCCGAGGGCAAGCGGGGGCCTTGATGGACGTGATCGAGCTGCTGTGGGGTGAACCGGGCGGGCCGCGGCGCGGACCGAGGCCGACGCTCACGGTCGGTGACCTCGCGCGGGCGGGCATCGAGCTGGCCGACGCGGAGGGACTCACGGCGGTGACGATGCAGCGGGTCGCCGAGGCGCTGGGCGTGACAAAGATGGCCACATACCGCTATGTGCCAGGCAAGGACGAGTTGGTCGCGCTGATGGCCGACACCGCGATCGGCGAACCGCCGTCGCTGGACGACATCGAGGGCGGCTGGCGGCCGAAGCTGCGGGCCTGGACTTTGGCGATGTACGAGCGCATGCGAATGCACCCGTGGGCGCTCGGCGCCACCACGGGTCCCCGTGTCACGGGCCCGAACGAGCTCGGCTGGGTCGAACGGGCGCTGGCCGCGCTGGAGGGCGTGGCGCTCAACGGTGGTCAGATGTTCGACGTCGTGGTGACCCTGACCGGACACATCCGGACGATCGTCGAGCAGACGGCTGACAACTCGGAGGAGAAGATCGCCGCCGGCTGGGCGGCCGTGCTGGAGTCCCGCGCCGACCGGTTTCCGCACGTCGTCGCCGCGCTGACCTCGGCCGCGCGGCACGGTTCCCGGGACCAGGGCCTGGAATTCGGCCTGGACCGCATCCTGGACGGCGTGGAACTGTACCTGGAGCGGCAATGACGGTTCGGGCGTCCACTGTGGACGCCCGAACCGCCTTGTGTCACTTCACTTGCAGGTCGATGCAGGAGTAGAAGGCGTTCGACGTGTCGGCGATGTTCCAGATGGCCAGCACCGTGATCCGGCCGGTGTGGCCGCTCAGGTTCACGGTGTGCGAGACCGTCGCCGGCGGCACCTGGTTGTTGCCGCTGAAGTCGCCGACCTTGCTGCCGCCGACGTAGTACTCGTAGTTGGTGGTGCGGTGCCGGGCGGTGAACGTCCAGTTGAACGTCACGGACTGGCCGACACTGGCCGCCTTCCACGGCTTGCTGTTGTCGTTGAGCTCGGCAAACCTTGCCACGCCGCCATTGCAGCTGCGCAGACCCTTGGGGCCTTCCACGCTCTGCGGCTCGTACTTGATGTCGCCACAGGACACCGTGCCGGCCGCGCACTGGGCCTGCCGGCTGGCGGGTGAGTTGACGTATCCGTGGGCACTGGCCAGTGCCGCCGGGCCGACCACGACGATCAGGGGCGCCGCGATCGCGCCGATGAGGGCAGCGACCAGCCTTCGATTCACATTCATGCCGACTCCTTGCAGGGTTGCCCCGAGAGCGGCGTCGCGAGCGCCAGAGGGGCGGGAGCGGACAAAAAGGCAACGAAATGTGGTTCAGACCATAGCGACGGCTGCCGATCACCGTCAAGACATGGTCGTTCACACCCCAACATGGAGCAAAGTCGAAAACATGTTCGACACCGCCGCCTCAGCCTGGAAGAATGGGCGTAGTCAGCCGATCAACAGGCAGGGGGAGCCATGACGCTGCGTGACGATGAGCTGCGATCGCTCGCGCAGATCGAACGATCGCTCACCGAGACCGACCCGAACCTGGCCCGCCGTCTCGCCGAACTCCGTCCACTCACCCTCGGCACCGTCCTGGCCATGCTCGCCGGCTGCGTCGCCATGCACGCCAGCGGCATCGTGATCGCCGTGTCCGGCGCCGAGATCGACTCGCCGGCCACGGTCGTCATCGGCGCCGCCCTGGCCACCGGCTTCCCGGCGTTGGCCGTCTGGCACCTGTGGTGGCGGCGTCGCTGAGTCCGGCTGACCCACCGCCGCCTGCTCCCGGCGGTGGGTCAGCCACGTTCTCCCGGTTTTGTGACAGTTCCGTGCGCGCGGTCGCCTACGCCCTCACAATCGGGGCAATCTAAGGGTTCTCATCGAGGGCGGCGGCGAGGCGGGCGCGGACCACCTCGGACTCGAACAGGCCCAGCTCGGCGCCGGTGTCCAGCAGGTAGCGGAGCAGGATCTTGGTGTCCTCGGGCAGCGGGCCGCCCTCGACGCCGAGGCGGGTCTCCAGGATCTGCCAGGCCTCCGTGAGCACGATGCCGGCGGTTTTCTTGTCGCCACGGGACTCCTCGACGCCGGCCAGCCCGATGAGGGTGATGACCACCCGCTTGGGGTCGTCCACGTCCTTGCCGACGATGAGGGATTCCCGGTACAGGGTCACGGCTTCGTCGAGGCGGCCGGTGCACTGGGAGACGCCGGCCAGGCCCATCAGCAGGCGGGCCCGCGGGGCCGGGTCGACGGCCTTGGCCAGGCTGATCCGGACGCTGTCCTCCCAGTCCTGCAACAGCCCGCGCCGAAGATAGAAGCGCTGCATGGGAATGGTGAGCCGCCAGGGCTCGTCGATCTGCCGGATGAGGGTCTCGACCACCTCGTACTCGGAGGTGTACCAGGCCACGGACTCGCGCTCGTTCCGTTGCGCGGCAAGGCTGTCGTGGGCCCACTGGGCGCCTTGCACGTAGTGCTCGACCATCCGGGCCCGAGCGGCGGCGCGGTCCGCGTCGGAGTCGACCTCCTCGCTGAGGTCGTGCGCGTACGCCATCACGAGCTCGTGCGCCCGATACCGGCCGGGCCGTGGCTGGTCGACCAGCCACGAATCGACCAGTTCGGCCAGGGCGGCCTCGGCGGTCGACGGGTCGACATCGAGCAGCCGGGCGGTGACCGGGGCCGAGAACCCGTCCAGAGGATGCAGGCCGAGCAGCCGGAACAGCCGCGCCGCGGCGGCGCCGAGCCGTTCGTACGACCATGAGAACACGGTCCGCAGGCCGCTGCCGCCGAACACGGTGGTCAGGTCGTCGACCACAGAGGACAGGGTGCAGCCGGGATTCATCAGCAGCCGGGCGGCGACCAGCGACAATGCCAGCGGAAGCCCGCCGCAGGCCCGCACGATCCGTTCCACCGCAACCGGTTCCGCGTCGAGCCGGGCGGCGCCGAGGCGACGGGTGAGCAGCTCCCTCGACTGGCCTGGATCCAGCATGCCGACGGACACCACACCCACCTTGCCTACCTCGGACAATCCCGGCAACCTCCGCTTGCTCGTGACCAACACGAGCGCAGCGGGTGTCGTCGGCGCCAGCCCCCGCACCTGATCCACCCGGCACGCGCCGTCCACGAGCACCAACAACTCCTTGCCGGGGTCGATGCCGAGCTGGTCGACGAGCCGCTGCGCGATGTCCCGGTAGACGTCCTCGGCCGCGCCCGGCCGCCCCAGCGCCACCAGCAGCCGCATCAACCGCACATGCAACGCCTCGTCCAACGGCATCCAGCCGGCGACCCGCCGCACCCCCTCCAGCACCACCTCGGGCCGGCCCAGCGCGAGCGCCCGGTCGGCGGCGGCCCGAGCGGCGTCGGCGAGCTCGTGATCGACCTCGGCGAACACCGGATGCGACCGGCCCACTTCGGCGGCACAGCGGCCCCGCACCAGCTCCAGGGCGGCCACGTGCTCGTCGAGCAAGGACGACATGTCGGCCCGCGCGACGAGGGCGCGGAATCGGGACAGGTCGCACGCGTCCGGGTCGACGAGCAACTCGTAGCCGCCGGCCTGCCGGGTCAGCAGGTCACCCTGGCGGCGGGCGGTCAGGCCCGGCTCCAGGGCCCGGCGCAGCGCGCCGACGTAGCGGTGCACGAGGTTGGCCGCGCTGGTCGGGGCCCGCTCGCCCCACACCAGGTCGATCAGCTCCGACTGCCCCGCCGGCTTGCCGGCCTTGGCCAGCAGCAGGGCCAGCACGGCCCGCTGCGGCGGCGGGCCCAGCTCGACGGGATCGCCGTCGCGGGTGGCCGTCACCGCACCGAACACCGTGAACGTCAACACCCCCGCCATTCTAGGACGGTCATCGGCCGGGATAGTCAGCCGCGCTGACGATCGTCACCACCGCACGGGCAGCGCCCGCAATCCGTGCACCGGCGAGCGGTCCGTGAACACCAGCTCCGCGCCCGCAACCGCGCCCCACGTGGTCGCCCACGCCCTGCAAACCGGCCTGATCTGACCCCCGCGAGTCCCGCTCTGGGACAGGGCGAGTCACGTCCTCAGGCTGGGCGAGTTGCCGGTTCTGTGGGCCGTGTGTGAGTTGGGTGCCCGCCCACCCGCCCCCGCCGCCACCGGCGAGTCCCGCTCTCGGGCGCCATGGCGAGTCCCGCCCTCGGGACAGTTCCGGGGTGGGTTGCGTCAGGTGGTGGTGTCCCGAGGGCGGGACTCGCCTGCCCGAGGGCGGGACTCGCCGTCCCGAGAGCGGGACTCGCGGAGGCGGCGCTGGTGTTCGGTGACGTCGAAAAAAACGGCCTTGAACTGGGTGAACGCGTCGCGGCCGAGGCGGCGGGCGTGGCGGTCCTGGATGGTGGCCATGATCTTGTCGGCGGCGCGCATCTGGGCCTGGCCGCGGTCGGTGGGGCAGACGAGTTTGGCCCGGCGGTCGGCGGGGTCGGGCTTGCGGTGCACGTAGCCGAGGGCCTCGAGCTCGTCGACCATGGTGCCGATGACCTGCTTGTGCTGGCCCGACAGCCGGGCCAGGTCGGTGGCCCGCACGCCCTCGACGTCCAGGTAGGCGAGCACGGCGCCGTGCCGGGGCTGGAGGTCGTCGAAGCCCTGCGCGGCCAGGGTGCCGAACAGCTCCTGCTGGATGGCGAACAGCAGGCGGCCGGCGAGCACGCCGAGATCCGGGTTGGTCTGGTTCCGCTCCGACCGCGTGCCCACCCGCGCCTCCCGAATCCGTGATTCAGGTGATCATCGCACACGTCAGGACGACCGACCGTCATGGATCCTGACGGTCAGCCCCCGGTACCACTGCCCCGGGACCGCCGGCGCGCCCGGTTCCCGCAGGATGTCGGCGGCCTCGTCGATGGCCTGCCGGGCGGTGGCACGTCGGGGCGACCTGCGCGATGCACCGCAGGGTGGCAGCCTCGGCGGCCCGGGCCCGCAGCCAGGCCGCCCCAGCCGCAGCCCGGCCAGGAACTTCCGGTCCCCCAGCCGCACGAACATCGGCATCGCGACGGTCATCAGCTTGATCGCGGTCGGATAGTCACGCAGCCCCGCGTGCACGCGGCCGAGACCGCGCTGATCCGTTGTCGCCGGCGTAGGCGCCGCCGAAGGACGGGATGAGCTGCCCGCCCATGGCCCGCAGCCGGGCGGCGGAGTCGACGTAGTCGGGACCCGTGGCCACGCCATTGGCGTAGACCTGGCAGGAGCCGGGCTTGTCGGTCTCCAGGAAGGCCAGGTTCTGGAAGCGGGCGCCGGACTGCTCGGCCATCTCGGCCGGATCGCCCGGCAGGTAGGCCTGGAAGTACGGCGCGAACACGTGCGGCGGGATCGGCTGGGGTACGGCCGCAGAAGCTGTGCCGGCGGCGGAAAGCAGGGTCACGGCGATCGCGCCGAGGATGGTCAGGTGTCGCACGCGGCCCAGCGTCGTCGGGTGGGCACGCCCCGCGCACCCGGCGCGCCACGCGATGGTCGGCCGCGACCGCCGATTCCTGTCCGAACTGCCGACGAGCGGCCCGTCCGCGACAGCGAACGGGCCGCTCGTCAGTGCGGTCACTCCTGGGAGTAGGTCACGTCGAACGAGCCGTCGGACAGGGTGCCGGTGTGGTCCTCGAAGCCGGAGCTGTTGCTGGCGTCGAGGGCGTGGCCGTTGGCCCCGGTGTAGGTGGCGCCGTCCACGGTGGCCCCGCTGAAGTGCACGGTGCCGAAGTTCGGGTAGGCGCCGGTCGGCGACTCCAGGATGAACTCGGCCGAGGCGTTGGCGCCGTCGTAGGACTTGGTGACGTGCTCGGTCCAGCCCTGGCTGGTGTCGCTGATGGTCAGCGTGTAGTTGGTGCCGCTGCGCTGCACGCTGGCCGTGAAGTTGTCGCCGGGGCTGACCGGGTCGTTGTAGTAGACCGGGGCGTCAGGGTACATCTCGTACCAGGCCTGGTACTGCGGCGAGCCGGACGAGCAGTCGGTGGCCACGCCGGTCTGCTCGACGGACTGGCTGCCGTAGCCGTCGATGCCGACCCACGGCGCGTACAGGTCGTTGGACGAGTTGCAGGTGACCTCGGGCTCGTTCCAGCTGGCGCTGACCGAGCTGAAGCCGCTGCCGGTGGAGACCCAGCCCGACCAGTTGCCGCCGTCCTCGTTGAACGTGCCGCCGACCATGGGACGGGCATGGGCGGTGTGGGTGGCGTGCTGAGGCGCGAAGCCGGCCGACGCGGTCGCGGCTGCGGGGACGGCGCCGGCCAGCAGGGTGGCGGCGCCGGCCGCGGCGAACGCGAGAAGACGTGCTCGCATAGTGGAGAACCTCCGGATGCAGGGTTGGGGCCGGGTGGCCCCGCCGGTGCACCGACTCTGACCGAACGCTCGGTCACCGCGCACCCTGCGATCGGAGGGTTTCTCGGTTCCAGCCCGTGGGTACCCCGTGGGGTTGGAGGTTTCCGCAGGTCCAGTTGTCGTGTTCGTGAGGTATGGTCGATTTTGGCCCGCACTGACGTGACAGCGGAAGTCCGCGCGCCGAAGTTCGGCCGGACCTCCCCGGATCGTCACCCGATAGTGATCAACAGCCACTAGGATCCGACGGCACACGCGTCGGCGGGGCGAGGGTGGTGACGTGCGGTCGAAACGCTGGCGGCGGACTCGTTCGCTGGTGCTGCTGAGCCTGCTGCTGATCACTTCCATGGTGGTCTGGGTGCGGGTGTTCCAGAGCGTGCCCACGATCGACCAGTCCGTCGGTTGCACGCCCGCCAAGTCGGGCGTCTCCGCCGTCGGCTACCACGACCTCGACCAGGTCGCCCCGGCGCCGCCCAGCCAGGTCGCGGTCCGCGTGGTCAACGCCAGCTCGGCCCGCGGGGCCGCCAGCCTGATGTCCGCGGAGCTGACCGACCTGGGCTTCCAGCCGGCCGCGCCGCCGGCCATCGACCCGTCGTACCCGCTGGGCAACATGAGCTGCGTGGGCCAGATCCGGTTCGGCGCGCAGGGCGTGAGCGGGGCGCGGACGCTGAGCCTGCTGATGCCGTGCGCGCAGCTGGTCCAGGACAACCGTCCCGATCAGACGGTCGACTTCGCCATCGGCACGGGCTTCAACGGGCTGGTCGTGAACACCGCCGCACACCAGGTGCTGACCGAGCTGACCGCGTGGTACCAGAACCATCCGGCGCCGACCGGCGGCCTGCTCAACCAGGATCCGGCCGCGCCCAAGCTGGCCGCCCCGCTGCTCACCGCGGCCCGTCCCGGGCACTGCTGACCCAGGCCCTGACGACACTGGCAATATGAATAGATTTCACTCCTAGGGCACTCGTGCCGGCGGCGGCCCGATGCTGGACTGCCGGACATGCTGATCAATCTTCGTCCGGTCACTCTCCGTCTGGCCGCCGTCGGCGTGGCCGCCGGCCTGCTCACGCTGAGCGCCGGCACCAGCGCCGCGAACGCCGCCCCGGCCGCCGCGCCGAGCGAGGCGACGTGGCTCGCCGACGTCACCGCCGTGACCGATCAGGCGTCGCCGTACCTCCAGCAGCGGCTGTCCACCCCCGGCGGCAAGAACGCCATCGTGCTGGACATCGACAACACCTCGCTGGAGACGCACTACCACCCGATCACCATGCCGGCCATCCCGCCGGTGCTGGCCCTGGTCCAGCAGGCCAAGGCCAAGGGCGCCAGCGTCTTCTTCATCACCGACCGCCCGGAGCTGTTCCGCTCGGTCACCCAGAGCAGCCTCACCGGCGTCGGCTACCCGGTGGACGGCCTGTCCCTGCGGCCGAACTTCAACACCGACCCGGTGCAGGTCAACAAGACCAAGGCGCGGGCCGCGATCGAGGCCCAGGGCTTCACGATCGTCGCCAACATCGGCAACAACACCACGGACCTGGACGGCGGCCACGCCGAGCGCACCTTCAAGCTGCCCGACTACGACGGCGCCCTGTCCTGACGGCCAGGCGTGACTCGCGGGGTTCAGGCTTGGCGGAGCAGGGCTGCCAGCTCGGAACCCGTCTCGCGGTCGCAGTCGGCGACGCCGAGGCGGATGACGCCGGTCCAGTCGGCGGCGCACAGGAAGCGCTCCAGCAGGGGCACGAGGAACAGCTCGGTGGCGCAGATGTGCTCGCCGAGAGCGTGGGAGAACCGCTCCAGGACGTCGGCCAGCGCGTCACGGTGATCGGCGGTGGGCTCGTCCTCCCACGCCAGGATCGCGGCCTGCACGGCCAGGGACATGGCGTCGAGGGCACGGTGCTGGCGCACCATGACGTCGACCATGATGTCGGCCTCGCTGGGCTTGTCCCCCACCAGCTTGGGCCACAGCAGGGTGTCCTCGGCGCACTGGTGCCGGTAGACGGCGTTGTCGACGACCCGCACCCGCGCGGCGACGACCTGGGCGCGCTCGGTGTCGTCCTCGGCGACGGCGCGCACCAGGTCGACGTTGCGGCCGACTTCGCGGCGAAAAAGGGCGTGCAGCCGGAATACCCGGTGGCTGTGAAAACTGCGACGGTCGGTGACGGCGGTCATGGCACCCTCCCAAGTGCGGATGCCATGACACACGCATAAAACGGCGAAACGGGTCTGTGCCGGCGCAGAAGTGCGCGGGTTCTTACCCGAACGGTCTAGAGGCGAATGGATTTCTGGTTCATGAACTCCATGATTCCGGCCGGCCCCAGCTCACGGCCCATGCCGGACCGTTTGATGCCGCCGAACGGCAGATCGGCCTGGGAGCCGCCGGCGCTGTTGAGGTACACCATTCCGGACTCTATCCGCTCGGCCACCCGGCGCATCCGCTCCGGATCGGTGCCCCAGACACTGGCTCCCAGGCCGAACGGGGAGTCGTTGGCGATGGCGATGGCCTCGTCCTCGCTCTCGGCCCGGAACACCAGCACCACCGGGCCGAAGATCTCCTCGTAGTAGGCGTTCATCTCCGGGGTGACGTCGGTGAGCACGGTCGCCTCCAGGTAGGCGCCGGGCCCCTCGACCGGCCGGCCGCCGGCCCGCAGCGTCGCGCCCTGCCGCACGGCGGTGGCCACCTGCTCGGCCACCTCGTCCCGGGCGGCGACCGAGGCCAGCGGCGGCAGCTTGGTGGCGGGGTCGGCCGGGTCGCCGGGCCGGTAGTGCTCGGCGACGCGCCTGGTCAGCTTCTCGACGAACTCGTCGTAGATGTCGGCCAGCACGATCATCCGCTTGGGCGCGTTGCAGGACTGCCCGCAGTTGCGCATCCGGGCGGTGGCCGTCTTGCCGACGGTGTCGTCCATGTCGTCGGTGTCGAGCACGATCAGCGGGTCGGAGCCGCCGAGTTCGAGCACCGCCTTCTTGAGGTTGCGTCCCGCCTCGGCGGCCACGCTGATGCCGGCTTGTTCGCTCCCGGTGAGGGAAACGCCCTGGATCCGGGGATCGGCGAGGATGGCCGGCACCTGCCGGCTGGAGGCGAAAGTGTTGACGTACACGTCTTCCGGCACGCCGGCGTCGTGCAGGATCTCGGCGATGGCCAGCGCCGAGCGCGGGCAGATGGAGGCGTGCTTGAGCAGGATCGTGTTGCCCAGCACCAGGTTCGGCGCGACGAAGCGGGCCACCTGGTAGCACGGGAAGTTCCACGGCATCACGCCCAGCAGCGCGCCGAGCGGCGTCTTCTGGATGACGGCCTCGCCGCCGCGGATGGCCATCGGCTGGTCGGCGACGAGCTCCGGCCCGTGCTGGCCGTAGTAGGTGAAGATGTCCACCACCACGCCGACCTCGCCGCGCCCCTCGTTGATCCGCTTGCCCATCTCCAGGGTCATGATCGCGGCCAGCTCGTCGGCGCGCTCCGCGAACAGCTCGGCGGCCCGCAGCACGATCTTGGCCCGCTCGGTCGCGGGGCGCCGCCGCCAGTCGGCGAACGCCCCGTGCACCCGGGCGATCGCGGCCCGCACCTCGACGTCCGTCGCGTTCGGGATCTGCTCGACCAGCTCGCCGGTGGCGGGATTGGTGACTGTGTACATGGGGACGCGTGCCTCCGTTCACTCACACCTACCGGCTACTGTATACCGTATGCACAAGCCTGTCAGGAGTGCTCAACTGTGACCTGTACCGGCCGGTATTACTCGGTCAGGTGAATGGTCCGGCTCCAGCTGGACGGGGTTCGGGGCGGGCCTGTTAGCTCTCGCCCCGGAAGATCATCAAAACTCACCGGTAGTTGTCACCGCAAACACGGTCAGTGATGCCCGTGCTCCATCCGACAGACAAGGGCGATCATGGCCGATCGGGCGACCGTGCTCATCGTGGGCGCGGGGCCGGCGGGGCTGGTGCTGGGAAATCTGTTGCGCTCCAACGGAATCGACACGCTCATCCTGGAACGGGGCAGCCGTGCGCGGGCGCAGACCCGGGCCAGGGCGGGATTTCTCGGCGCCAACAGCGCCCGGGTGCTCACCGAGCACGGGCTCGGCGCCGGCATGCTCCACAGTGGACATCTGCACGACACCTGCGCTTTTCGTGACTGTAACGGGCAATTCGAGCTGGACTACAGCCGGCTGGGCCGCGGCGAGGTGCACACCGTTTACCCCCAGCAGCACCTCGTCACCGACCTGATCGCCGAGTACCTCGACCGCGGCGGCCGGATCCGGTTCGAGGTGCCCGTCACCCATGTCGACGCCGAAACGGCTACCGTCCGCTACGACGGCGGCGAGGCCCGGGGGCGGTTCGTCGTCGGCTGCGACGGCGGCAACGGGGTCAGCCGAAGGGCCGTCCCGGCCGGCCGGCGGGCCCGGGATCACGGCGTCGCCTGGCTGGCCGTGCTGGCCGAGGCCCCGCCGAGCATGGGCACGACCACGTATGCCATGCACGACAACGGATTCGCCGGCCACATGGCCCGCGGCCCGCAGGTGACCCGCTACTACCTCCAGGTCGAACCGGACGAGGACCCGGCGGCCTGGTCCGACGAGCGGATCTGGGCCGAGCTCCGGCTGCGCATGCGGGTCGACCAGTTCGGCCCGCTGCACGAGGGTCCGGTCATCGAGCGCCGGATCGTGCGGCTGCGCTCCGACGTCGTGGATTCGATGCAGCACGGCCGGTTGTTCCTCGCCGGCGACGCCGCCAGCCTGATCAGCCCGTCCGCGGCCAAGGGCGCCAACCTGGCCATCATGGAGGCCGAACTGCTGGCCCGGGCCCTGACCGACGCGTTGGCCCGCGACGACGAACGGGCCCTGGCCGCGTACTCGGGCGCCTGCCGGCCGCGCATCTGGCGGGCCCAGGAGTTCTCGCACTGGATGATCACCCTCCTGCACGGGCCGGCCGACGGCCCGGACGCGGACTTCCAGCGCTTACTGCGCCGAGCCCGGCTGGACAGCCTCCGGGACTCCCGCGCCCACCAGGACTTCTTCGCTGAGAACTACGTCGGTATCTGACCCAGTTGGAGTGCAGAAAAATGACCGCGACGATCGCGCCCGCGCTCGCCCCGGAGGACCTCGACCGCCTGGCCACGGTGACGGCGCTGATCCGCGCCAACGACACCGAATCCGTGATCGGCGCGGCGATGCCGTCGCTGGGCGCGGCCGAACGCGCGGCGCTGACCCGGTACACCCGGTTCACGCATGCCGCGGTGCTGGTGTTCCCCAGCACATTCAAGGGCTTGCGGACGGAGTTGACACGCCACGGCCTCCAGGTCGGCCCGATGTTCCCGAGCGTGGTGGTGCGGCAGCGGCTGAGCACCCGCTACGGCGTGCCGCTGCCGGACCTGACCGTCGGCATCATGCGGGCCCGGCTGACCGACCGGCTGGGCAGCCCGTGCGAGCTGGAGATCTTCGCCATGGTCACGCCGCCGGAGCAGGCCCACATCGCCGACGACGAGCGTCTGAACGGGCGGGAGAACCACTTCGCGCTGGCCGTGCCGCACGCCGATCCGGTCCTGCTGGCCGGGCTGCGCACGGCCGTGAGCACCCGGATGCAGCCGGACGGCGGCGGCTACAACGGGCACGAGGACAACACCGTCCTGTACTTCCGGGACACCCACCACCCGGCCCCGGCCTACCGCCGCCTGGAGCTGATCAGCGCCGGCCGGTTCCCCGGGCTGCTGTCCACCCACCAGCGGGAGTCGGCGGCCGGCACCCGGCTGCTGCGCCTGATGACCGGCGCCTGGGCGACGCAGGCCATCAGCGCCGCCGCCGAGCTGAACCTGCCCGACCACCTCGTGACGACGTCCGACCTGCCGGGCCTGGCCGCGGCGACCGGCGCCGACGCGGACAGCCTCGGCCGCCTGCTGCGCTACCTGGCCACACTCGGGCTGGTCCGCGGGTCCGATGACGGCCACGCGCTGACCGACCTGGGCGCGCTGCTGCGGTCCGACGTCGACGGCTCGCTGCGGCCGCTCGCGCTCATGTACGGCGGCCCGTTCTACCAGTCGTTCGCCGCGCTCACCGACGCCGTGCGCACCGGCGAGGAGTCGTACGCGAAGGTCTTCGGCCAGCACCACTTCCACCACATGGCCGCCGACCCCGAGCTGGCCGAGCTGTTCCACCAGTCCATGGCGGCCAGCAATGCCGTGTTCGCCGACCTGGTGCGGGTCGTCGACTTCGCCGACGTGCGGACCGTGGTCGACGTGGCCGGCGGCAACGGCGAGCTGCTGTCCCGCGTGCTCGCCGCCAACCCGAACGTGCGCGGCATGCTGCTGGAACGCCCGCACGCCCTGGCCGCCGCCGAGTCGACCCTGGCTCCGGTGGCCGACCGCTGCACGCTCGTGCCCGGCGACTTCACCGAGGGCGTGCCCGCGACCGGCGACGCCTACCTGCTGTCCCGCATCCTGCACGACTGGGACGACGCGCAGTGCCACGGCATCCTGGCCAACCTCGCGGCGGCCATGCCCGCGCACGCCGAGCTGATGGTGATCGAGCGGCTGCTGCCCGCCGACACCGACACCGACTCCCTCGCCGTGGCGTGGGACATCCACATGCTGTGCAACGTCGGCGGCCGGGAGCGCACCGAGTCGCACTACCGCCAGCTGCTGGCGGCGGCCGGCTTCGAGCTCACGGCGACCATCCCGCTGGCGCTGGACACGTACGTCCTGCGCGCCCGCAAGGACGTCACCGGTAGGGAGTGAGGAAGCGGCGCGACAGCGCCCGTAGCCGGCCGACCTCGTCGGACAGGGAGCTCACCCAGATCGGCCCGGGCCGTTCCACGATCACCGGCACGGCCCGGCCGGCGGCGTCGAAGCAGGCCTGCACGAGGTCCAGGAGGTGTGGGTCGTCGTCCACTGCGCCGACGGCGACCTGGGTCAGCCGGTCGGCGTGGTCGGCGGCCAGCGACCGGAGCCGCGTGAAGCCGCCGGCGGAGAACGCCAGCGAGGCGTCCAGGCAGAACGACGTCTCCGGGTGCGCGTCCAGCGCCTTCTCCACGAGGTCCGGGTCGGCGGTGTTGCGCAGCTGTACGAGCCGGCTCAGCGGGGCGTCGCCCAGCGGCAGGTCGGCGGCCACGGTCACCGGCACGGCCAGCCGGAGCAGCGGCTCGACGGCGCACCGGGCGCGCAGCGACGGCCGCAGCCCGTGGATCCGCAGCTGCTCACAGGCGTGGACCAGCGCGTCGGTCCGCGCCGACTCCCCGCACTCGATCTCCACGGCGTTGCCGCCGTGGGCCTGGCAGGCCAGGGCCGCGACCGTGAACTCGGACGGCGTGAAGCAGGCCGTGGAGAAGCCCACCACGTCCCCGAGCGTTGTGCGGGCGGTCACAAAAGCATGCCCGTCCGGCCGCCACGCGCCGGAGTCATCCAACCCGCCGCCCACCTCCACGCACAATCCACATCCACCCACCAGCACAGGGTCGAGGACCGATCTTCAAACGTTCTCAACACCGTCTCCAGACCGGTTGTGGCACGTGCGGTGCCCGATACGTGACACTGTGCTTGATCGTGACGAGGCGAGCCGGCGGAGTGATTCCTGATGACGAGTCAACCGACACCCGAGCTGCGGGCGAAGCTGCTCGGGCCGGTGCGGCTGTGGGCCGGGACCAGGGAAGTCACCCTCGGGTCCCCGCTGCCCCGGGCGGTCATCGCGATGCTGGCCATGCGCACGTCGACGGTCGTCTCCCGGGAGGAGCTGATCGACGGCGTGTGGGGCGAGAACCCGCCGGCGACCGTCGAGGGCAGTCTCTACACGTACATCTCCTCGCTGCGCAAAGCGCTGGAGCCTGATCGGGGGCGGCGCGACTCGTCGGGGCTGCTGGCCTCGGAGGGCGCCGGCTACCGGCTGCAGCTCGCGCCGGACAACCTCGACGTGGTGCGGTTCGACCGGCTCCGGCAGCGGTCCGAGCACCAGCTGGCCGGCGGCGACGCGGTCGGGGCGCTGCGCTCGGTGGACGAGGCGCTGGCGCTGTGGCAGGGCGAGGCGCTGTCGGGCGTGACCGGACCGTACGCCCACGCGCAGCGCAACCGGCTCGCCGAGCTGCGGGTGGTGGCGCGTGAGCTGCGGTCGGAGGCGTCGCTGGCCACCGGCCAGCACACGACGGCGGTGGCCGACATCGCGGCGCTGGTGCACGAGCACCCGATCCGGGAGCGGCCGCGCGCGCTGCTGATGCTGGCGCTGTACCGCTGCGGCCGGCAGGCCGAGGCGCTGACGGCGTTCCGCGACGCCAGACAGGTTCTCATCGACGAGCTGGGCGTGGAGCCGGGGCGGCAGCTCCAGGAGCTGCACGAACGCATCCTCGCCAACGACCCGTCGCTCCAGCTGGACACCGCCCCGGCGGTCACGGTGCGCGTGCCGACGCCCACCACGCCGGCGCCGACACCGTCCTTGGTGGGCCGCGACGCCGAGATGGACACGCTCCGCGCCGCCGTCGCGGAGGTCAGCGCCGGCCACGGCCAGGCCGTGTGGATCGAGGGCGAGATGGGCATCGGCAAGTCCGCCCTGCTCGCGGCCGGTCTCGCGCACGCCGAGTGGGCCGGCTGCGAGGTGCTGCACGCCGTCGCCGACACGCTGGGGCAGCGGTTCCCGCTGCGCGCGATGCTCGACTGCCTGGACGTGACGCCGCAGTCCACGGACCCGCGCCGCGTGGCGCTGGCCCACGCGCTGCGGGAGGGCGAGGCCAGCCAGTCCATCGTCGGCGGCGGCAACAGTATCTTCAGCACCATCGACCGGCTCGTGGCGCTGGTCGAGGAGCTGTGCGCGGAGGGCCCGCTCGCGGTCGGCCTCGACGACGTGCAGTGGGCCGACGAGTCCAGCCTCGAGGTGTGGCACCGACTGTGCCAGCTCACCGCCAAGCTGCCGCTGCTGCTGGTCGGCGTGACCCGCCCGGCGCACCAGCGCCCCGAGGTGGACCAGCTGCGCCGTGACACGGAGATCCTCGGCGGCGCGGTGCTGCGCCTGACCCCGCTGGACGTGGACGCCGTGGCCGGCCTGGTCGGCAAGCTGATCGGCGCGCCGCCCGGACCGCGGCTGCGGGAGATCGCCAGCCGGGCCGGCGGCAATCCGCTGTACGTGCGGGAGATGGCCGACGCCCTGATGCGGGAACGGGTCGTGCGGGTCGAGGCCGACACCGCGGAGGTGCCGCCGGAGGCGTTCGAACGGGTGCCGGTGTCGCTGGTGTCGGCGGTGACCGGCCGGCTCGGCTTCCTGTCGGAGACGACGCGCGAGGTGCTGCGCTGGGCCGCGCTGCTCGGCGGCGAGTTCGGCGTGGTCGACCTGTCCGTGGTCGTCGGCAAGCCGGTGTCGGCGCTGGTGCAGCCGTTCGAGGAGGCGATCGCCGCCGGCGTGCTGCGCGACGCCGGCCTGCGGCTGGCGTTCCGGCACCCGCTGATCAGGCAGTCCCTGTACGAGGGCACGCCGTCGGCGCTGCGCGTGGCCCTGCACTACCAGGCGGCGCAGGCGCTTGCCGACGCCGGAGTGCCCGAGGAGCACGTCGCCGAGCAGCTGCTGGCGGCCGAGGCCGGCATGGGGCCGTGGGCGGCGAAGTGGCTCGCGCAGGCCGCGCCCGTGCTGCACCACCGCGCGCCGCTAGTCGTGGTGGAGCTGCTCCAGCGCGTGCTGGAGACCGTGCCCATCGACGACGCCCGGCGGGCGCCGCTGATGGCGCACCTGTCGAGCGTGCTGTTCCGGCTCGGCCGTGACGCCGACGCCGAGCAGTGGGGCCGCAAGGCGTTGCCACACCTCAAGGACGCGGACCTGGCGGCGGAGATCCGCTGGGTGCTCGCCTACGTGCCCTATCGGGCGTCGCAGCCCGAGCGGGCGCTGGCGATGCTGGAGGAGGCGCTCGCCGACTCGGGGCTGCCGCAGCTGTGGCGGGCCCGGCTCATGTCACTGCTGGCGCTGGTGCAGCGGGCCGGTGTCGGTGAGATGGAGGTCGCGCGGGGGACGGCGCAGCGGGCCGTGGATCTGGGCGAGGAGGTCGGCGACGCCTTCTCCGTGGGGCAGTCGCTGGAGGTGCTGTGGCAGGTGGAGGCCGTGCGGCGCGACTACGCCCGCGGCGTCGAATTCCTCAACCGCGCCATGGACATCGTCGGCACCGACATCAGCCTCACCGACCTGCGGCTGGTGCTGCTGGACAACCGCATGTTCACGCTCCAGTGCCTGGACCGCCTCGACGAGGCCGGCGAGGACCTGCGGATGGCGTTCGAGCTCGCCGGGCACAGCACGCCGCTGGCCGGGCTGCACGTCGCCGGCGCGGTGCACCGGTACTGGCTGGGCCAGTGGGACGAGGCGCAGCGGGACCTGGCCGCCGCGCTCGGCGACTCCCCCGACTTCACCGGCTACGGCCTGCGTGAGGGCGGTCCCGTGCTGCTGCTGCACGGCGTCGGGGCTTTGATCGCCGCGCACCGTGATGACGTCGCGCGGCTGGACCGGCACCTGGACGCCGGATTGAGCCTGCCCGTGGTCAGCGAAGCCGACCGGGAGAACTGCGACTTCCTGGTGGCCGCCAAGGCGATGGCCGCCGCCCGCGCCGGCCGGCTCTCCGACGCCATCGCCGAGCTCGGCATCATCCTCGACCCCAAGTACGAGGGCATGATGCTGCGGCACCAGTGGCTGCCCGAGCTGGTGCGCATGGCCATCGACAACGGCGACATGGCCACTGCCCGGGACGCCGTCGCCGCCTGCAAGGCCGAAGCCCACCGCGAGACCACCGCCGCCCGCGCCGACGCCGCCGCCCAGCGCTGCCGGGCCGTCATCGAGCGCGACGCCGAGGCCCTCGTGCCCGTGGCCACCCACTATCGCGCCGTCGGCCGGGTCTTCGAGCTGGCGCAGACCTTGGAGGAACGGGCCATCCTGCTCAGTGGTTCCGGCCGTCGTGACGAGGCCGAGGCCGTGCTGGCCAAGTGCCTCGACTTGTACCGGGGATTCGGCGCCGCCTGGGACATGCGCCGCGCCGAGGCCGCCGTCCGCGGCTAGCCGTTGTGCCAGGAAAGGCCCTTTCCTGGCGTTGGATGCGAGGGGCTAGCGGCCGAGCAAGCGGCGCAACCGCGCCCACCAGCCGACCGGGTCCCGGTCCACGTCACGGAAACGCGGGCAGGAGCACAGCGCGCAGTCGCTGCCCGGCCGATAGTGCTCGTGCGCTGCCAGCGCATGACCGCATTCGCACGTAGAACCCGTTGCCACGACACCAGATCATAGGCGTCGCCGGCGAAGCCACAGCACGAGCAGCCCGGCGGCCAGGCTCGCGGCCATCAGACCGAGGAACGCCGGCACCCAATCCGGGCTCGGCGGCCCGGCCGCAACCGGCGGCGGCGAGGTCGTCGCGCTGGTCGGCGCGCTGGTCGGCGGTGGTTCGGTCGTGGTCTGCGGCGGTGTGGTCGTGGTCTGTGGTGTCGGGGTCTGGGGCGGTGTCGTGGTGGCGGGCGGGGACGACCCGATCGGGCGATAGATGGCGAGCCAGTCCACCCAGAGGCTCACCGAGGACGGCGTGCTCGCGTTCGGGCACACGTCCCGGCACAGCTCGACGTGAGTCTGGAACGCCGGCCACATCGGCTCGTTCGGGATGAGCGACCGGTCGGTGACCGCGCCGACGACCGCGCCGTCCATCTCGTAGGTGATCGAGGTCGGCAGCCAGTCCACGGCGACGGTGTGCCAGCCGCTGAGGTCGCCGTGGTAGACGACGGCCTGCTGGACGTTGTCGCCGGCACGGTGCGCGGTCATGGTGTCGGTGCCGCGGCCGGGATCCTTGCCCCACACCTCGAAGTAGTCGATCTCGGGCGGCCAGTGGTTCGCGACCGGCCACAGCAGCGCGACGCCACTGACCCCGGTGCCCCGGTCGAGCCGGATCCGCGCCTCGTACCGGCCGTAGGTGCGGACCGCGTCCGGCCAGCCGGCGGCGCTGAGCCCGCCGCTGAGCCAGCTGCCGTCGGCCTGCCGGCTGGAGGTGACCTTCAGATCGCCGCCCGCGGTCGTCACCTGGCCGGGCCGCCAGAACGTGGCGGCGCAGCAGGTCGGATCGCCGTCGTACGCGGACCAGTGCGCGGGCAGCGGACCGTCGAAGTCGTCGCGGGCGACGAGCTGCCAGCCCTGGGCGGGTGGCAGCGTCGCGCCGAACAGCATCAGCGTCAACAGCAGGCGGATCATCCCAGGGCGGCGATCATCCGGCCGATCAGCACCGCGAACAGCACCACGCCGAGCACCAGGCCGGCGATGTCCAGCAGCCGCACCGGCCGCGGCCGGACCAGCGGCACGCCGGGCTCGGCGGCCCGCTCGGCCAGCACCGTCCGGGTGACGACGACGGCCAGCCAGATCGGGCCGAGCACCGCGGCCAGCACCACGAAGGTCATCTCACTCACGGCCCCACCTTTCGCGCCGGCGATCCGACGTAGACGCCGGGTTCGAGGCAGTCGCGGGTGACGACGCTGCCGGCCCCGATCACGACGTCGTCGCCGACGGTCACCCCGGGCAGGATCATCGCCCGCGCGCCGATCCACGCCCGGTCGCCGATGCGCACGGCGCGGCCGCGCGGCACCTTGGACACGCCGCCGTCGGGGGTGCGGTCGTGGTGCGAGGTCACGATCATCACCTGCGGCCCGAGCTGGCAGTCGCGGCCGATCTCGATCGGGGCCACCGCCTCCAGGTAGAGCTCGCGGTTGGCGAACGTGCCGGGCCCGATCCGGACGTGCCGCATCGGGCCGAGCAGCTTGGCCCCGGGGAAGATGTTCGGCGTGGCGATCCTGGCCCCGAACGCCTTGTAGCCGAGCCAGCGCAACGGCCTCGGCACCACGTTGCTGCCGAGCACGGTGTTCACCAGCACGCCCAGCGTGGCCGCCCACAGGTCGATGCGGGCCTCCCGGAGCAGTCGGCGGGCCAGGCTCATCGCGCTCCCTTCCGGACCAGGAGTTGGCTGCCGTCCTCGGTGAAGACGCGATCGTAAC
>Ga0307511_10000220_pt1 | contig 57569 bp, 49 predicted proteins | sample 13_EM_MG_FD_200266 | JGI IMG/M metagenome (GOLD analysis project Ga0307511, IMG submission 200266) | Populus trichocarpa ectomycorrhiza microbial communities from riparian zone in the Pacific Northwest, United States - 13_EM | ecosystem: Host-associated > Plants > Roots > Unclassified | place... | reverse complement strand
TGCAGGCCGCCTGGGTGGCGGTCCTGTCCCTGTTCACCCGGTTCCTGTGGCGGCGAGCTGCCCGCCGGGTCGTCTCGCAAGGAGGTTGATGTCTGTGAAAGCCGTCCGGATCGTGTGGCGTATCACGCGGCTCAACTTCCGTGCCCAGCTGGAGTATCGCACCGAGTTCCTGCTGATGATCGCGATCGGCGCGATCTGGCAGGTGTCGGTGATCGTGTTCGCCACGGTGCTGCTCACCCGGTTCTCCGGGATGGGCGGCTGGGACAGCTCGGACGTGCTGCTGATCCCGGCGACCCGGATGATGGCGCACGGGCTGATGGTGCTGTTTCTGGGCCGTATGCACAGCCTCGGCCGGTACATCCAGGAAGGCCGCATCGACATCTACCTGGTGCGGCCGATGCCGGTCCACCGCCAGGCGCAGCTGGAGTACTTCCCCACCAACGCGATCGGCGACCTCACGGTGGCGGGCGGTCTCATGGTCGGCGCGCTCAGCCGCAGCCACCTGGACTGGACGGCGGGCCGCATCGCGTATCTGATCGCCGCGCTCATCGGCGGCATGCTCCTGGAAGCGGCCCTCTTCACGACCGTGGCCTCCGCCTCCCTCCGCTTCCCGTCCGCGGACTACTGGAGCCGCTGGGTGGAGGACCTCCTCGGCACCTTCGGCAACTACCCGCTCAACGTCCTGCCCCGCGCGGTGGGCGGCTTCCTCACCTACGGCCTTCCGCTCGCGTTCGTCGCCTTCCTCCCGGCCGCCGTACTGACCGGGCACGGCCACGACATCGGGGTGCCGTACTGGCTGGCGGCAAGCTCACCCCTCGTGGGCGCACTGACGTATCTCGGAGCGCGGCTGCTGTGGCGGTGGAGCCTCAGCAACTACACGGGGGTGAACGGGTGACCGCGCCGTCGTGACCCAGGTCACGTCTTCGCCGTGCAGCAGATCCATGGGCTTTCCCGTCGAGGAGGGGTGACAGGAAGGGAGGAGCGTGTGGATCTGGCAGCCAAATGGGCAACGGAGGCGGGGGACAAGGGAGTTGGATCTGTGGAGGGGGACTTCCATGGATTCGTCGCCGCCCGGTCGGCCGCGCTGTTCCGGGGGGCGTTCGTCCTGACGGGCAGCCGTGACGCGGCGGAGGACCTGGTCCAGGAGACCCTGGAGCGGGCCTGCCGCAAGTGGCGCACCATCAGTGCCAAGGACGCCCCGGACGCGTACGTACGACGGATCATGGTCAACCTCGCCAACGACCGCTGGCGAAGATTCCGCCGTACGGCTCAGCACCCGGTCGACGGCGATCCTGCCGCGCCGGGTGACGAGTACGGACGGATCGACAGCCGTGACCAGTTGGTGCGCGCTCTGCAGCAACTGCCCATGCGGATGCGGACGGTGGTGGTGCTGCGGTACTTCCACGATCTGTCCGACGCCGAGATAGCGGCGGACCTGAAGATCTCGCAGAGCACCGTCCGCTCCCAACTGGCGCGCGGAATCGGCCAGTTGAGAAGCCAGTTCCCCGCACTCTCCGCCCCTTCACCACAGCAGCTCACGGAAGGAACCCGATGAGTTCGTACGACCCGCGGCCTTCCGGCTGCACACCTTTCGAAGAGGAACTGATCAACGCCATGAACGACTTCGCGCACTCCACCGACTCCCCGGCCTTCGACACGGCCGGCATGGTCCACCGAACCCGTCGCCGGCGGGCCACTCTCATCGCCGGTTTCGCCGCGGCCCTGATCGCGGCGGGCGGCGGCACGGCGCTGGCCTCCATCTCCGGCAGTGCCTCGCAGACGACGCCGGCCGCCACGACCGTCGACCACGCGAAGGCCACCTTCCTCCTGGGCGGCCTCACGAAGGAACCCATCGCGGTCGACCTCACGGGCCAGGACCTGGCCACGGCCAAGGGCCAGTTCGAGAAGGCCCAGCTCAAGCTCGGCACGATCGTCAAGGTGGTCAGCCCCGGTTGCAAGTCGGCCACGGTCGTCGAACTCACCCCGCACAGCCCGAAGATCGTGGTCAACGGCGACACGGTGGACGTGAAGCTCTGCGCGGGCTGACCGAGTTGACCGGCTGAGAGCCCGGCCCTGGGCGTGCGCGCGCGAGCCGCTCAGGACCGGCCTGACCGCCGTATCGGCGTCAGCAGTGCGACGGCCGCGATCAGTACGCAGCACACGCCCGCCACCACGGCGACCGGTGCGGTGCCCCGGCGTTCGGCGGCCCAGGTGAGGACGGCGGCGCCGACGGGGGCCGCCGCGTAGTGGAGGGTCCAGAAGGCGGAGGTGACCCGGCCGAGCAGCTGCTCCGGCGTCACCTCCTGCCGCAGCGACATGGAACAGGTACCGGCCATCTGGGCGCAGCCCAGGAACGCGGCGCTCACCAGCGCGACGGTGGCCACGTCGTGGGCCCGGCTCAGCCAGGCGAACGCCGCCCCGCACACCGCCACGGCCCCGATCCAGGTCGCCCCGAAGCCGAACCTCCGGCGCACCCGGGCCACCAGCAGCGCGCCGGTGATCGTGCCGAGCGCGCCGACCGCCATGACCGTGCCCACGGTGCCGTCGTCGTGTCCGAGGTCGTGCTTGAGGTGGTAGATCACCAGGTCGTTGAGGCCGAGGGTGAGAAAGCTGAAGCAGAAGAGGAGCGCGGTCAGGGCGCGGAGCACCGGGTGCCCGCGGAGGAAGGCGACTCCGATACGCAGATCCCGCCACAACCCGCCCCGCTCCGCACGCTGTTCGGCTCCGGGGCGGCCACGGAACCGCACGAACACCAGACAGGCGGCCGACACCCCGAAGCTGGCCGCGTCCACACCGACGGCGGCGGCCGGCCCGCTCCAGGCCGCGACGATGCCGGCGCCGAGCGGCCCGAGCACTCCCGCCGCAGCGGCACTGGCGTTCAACCGCCCGTTGGCCTCGGTGAGTTGCTCGGTGCCGACCAGCCCGCGAACAACCGTCACATACCCCACGGAGAACAACATGCCGACCGCCTCGCACAACGGCAGCACCACATACAGCAGCCAGATCCGCGGCCCGAACACCCACACCAGCGGAATGACCCCGTACAACACCATCCGCACGAGGTCACACCAGATGAGCAGCCTGCGCCGGTCAACCCGGTCCACCACGACCCCCGCGAACACCGCCGCGACAACCGAGGCCGCCCCACCCACCGCCGTCAGCAGCCCCATCCGCGCGACCGATCCCGTGGCCTGAAGCACCAGCAACGGCAGCGCGATCAGCGCGAAGGAGTCACCGAGTACGGAGAGGGTCTGGGCTGTCCAGAAGGTGGTGAAGTCCCTTTGCCGCCAGAGAGGTTGGACCATTCCGGCAACTCTAGGCAGCCCGGCGGCAACTCAGAAACGATATTCCTCACGCGTGGTCTCGGCGTCGGCGTCCGGGCTCTCCCCCAGCACCCGTGTCCCCGGTATCGGCGAGGGCAGCAGCCACAGCACGCACAGCGCCCCGCCGACGGCCGCGACGACGAGGGTCGCCCTGAGGCCGACCAGCGTGGCGAGCCCGCCTCCCACCAGGGCGCCCAGCGGCCGTACCCCGTAGTTGACCGTGTTGTACGCCCCGGCCACCCGGCTCCGCAACCCGTCCGGAACGACCGATGTCTGGAGCGAGTTGAGGTTGACGTCGAGGAGCATGACGCCGAAGGCGGAGAGGAACTCGGACGCGCCCACGGTGCCGAGGCGGGCCCAGGTCGGGCCGGTCGCCGCCGCGATGAGGGCGATGGGGGCCGGGTACAGGACCGCCCCGATGACGATGCTGCGGCCCACGCCGATCCGGCGGGTGATCGCGGGAGCCGTCACAGCCCCCAGGAGGCCGCCCGTCGCACCCACTCCGAACGCCAACCCGATGGCCCCTGGCGACAGTTGAAGGACCCGGTCGGCGAACAGCACCACCAGACCTGTGCTCGACAGGAAAGTGAAGAAGTTGACGGTCGTGGCGCAGAGGAGCCCGGCCCGCATGACGGGCTCGTGGATCACGAAGGCCAGGCCCTCTCTCGCCCGCCGCAGCAGCGAGGGGCCGGCCGCCTGGGTGCTGTTCACCGGTTCGTCGATGCGGGTGCGCCCGACGAGGATCGCCGACGTGACGAACGACAGCGCGTCGGCGATCACCGCGACCGGTGCCGTCAGCGCCTGCACCAGACCACCGCCGATCGCGGGGCCCGCGATGAAGGACACCGATCTGCTCGCGCTGAGCTTGCTGTTGGCGTCGACGTACGCCGTCTGCGGCACGAGGTGCGCGAAGTAGGACGAGTAGGCCGTGTTGAACACGACCGCCGCCGTCCCGGTCAGCAAGGCCACCGCGTAGAGCTGGCCGAGCGTCACCGTGTCGAGTGCGTAGGCGATCGGGAGGGTCAGCAGGACGGCGGCGCGGAACAGGTCGGCGAGCAGCATGAGTTGGCGCTTGCCGGGGCGGTGGTCGACCCAGGCGCCCAGGAACAGGCCGAGGAGGTTCGGGGTCCAGACGAGGGCGGTCAGCCAGGCGACCTGGTTCGCGGAGGCGTGCAGTGCGCCGACTGCCAGGAGGGGCAGGGCCAGTTCGGAGATGCGGTCGCCCAGCTGGGAGACGGTCTGGCCGCACCAGAACCGTACGAAGCGACGGTCCCGCCACAGCGAGCCGGACGCGGACCGAGGTGTCCATCGGCCCTTCACTCGGGTATGTCCGTCTCGCTGCCCTCGTTCCCGGCGCCCTCCGGCAGGGTGTACATCAGCAGGCGGACGCCCCTGCCGTCGGGTGGCCGGCGATCCCGGTTGCGGGCGACGTACGGCGCGATCAGTTCCTCCATCGCGTCCTTCAGCGCGGCCAGTTCCTCCGCCGTCACCATGATCCGCGTGTCGCCCGCCCCGGCGAGCCGGCTCCACTCCGGTTCCAGGTCGGGCGCCGTCCCGGTGAGCCAGCGCAGGGGCACGTCCGCTCTGCGCGCGAACATCTCCCCGGCCAGCTCCTGCGCGGCCGACCAGCCCTCCTCGTCCTCCGCCGCCTCGAACCGGAAGCCCCGCGCCACCGCCGCCCAGCGCCGTTCCCTCCGGTCCGTCCCGCCCTCGGCGTCGCGGACCAGGCCGAAGCCGGCGAGATGGCGCAGATGCCAGCTGGTGACGGACGGGGTGGCACCCACGTGCGGGGAGAGCCGGGAGGCGGTGGCGGGGCCGTGGCGCTGGAGGCGTTCGAGGATGGCGAGCCGCACGGGGTGGGCCAGCGCCCGCATGGTCTTCGGGTCGGATATCTCCATGTCGCCGAAGCGATTGCCGGAATCCATGGTCTGAGAGTGTTCTCTCAGAAAGCCTGAGAGTCAACTCTCGGATCCGGCCGGGCAGTTGAGACTTCGTATCCGGACCGGCAGTCGAGCCTCAGGCCATCGGCTGCGGTGTCAGGCGCTTGTGGCCCTTCCTGTCGTAGTACCGGACCATCGCGAAACCGAAGAGCAGGCTGATGGCGGTGCCGATGCCGATCATGGTCCAGGCGCGGGTCAGGCCCGCGTCGCCGCGGGCGTCGAAGTAGAGGATCGCCCTTACTCCGTCGCTGAGTTGGCGCATGGGCTCGAAGTGGGAGAGGAAGCGGTAGAAGCCGGGGACGGCCTGGAGGGGAACGGTGGCGCCGGAGGACGGCAGGCCCAGGACGATGAACACGAACATGGAGACCAGCTGGCCGATCCCGCCGAACGCGGCGTTGATGGCCTGCACGCCGAGGCCGACGGCGAGGGCCGCGCAGTAGGAGTAGATCCACAGCAGCGGGATGTGGGTCGCGTCCATGCCGAGGATGCTGACGCTGGCGAGCATGATCAAGGAGACGCTGAGGAGGGTGATGCCCGCCGTCATGACCATCTTCAGGAGCAGGGTTTGGGTGCGGTTGATCGGGACCGTGGGGCGGCGGGTGTGCCAGGGGCCGATCTCGTTGTCGGCGTAGCCGAGGGCCGTGTCGACGCCGTTGCTGATGACGTTGCCGCCCATGAAACCGGCCAGGACCAGCAGCAGGGTGTAGTAGAAGGCGGTCAGGCCGATGCCGCTGTTGTTGCCGATGGGGTGGCCGACCTGGGTGGCGATCCGCACCGGGTCGGCGAGCAGCAGCTTCTGCGTGGAGTCGGCCTTCGCGGCCGCCGCCGTGAGCTGTTTGCCGATGGTCAGGGAGGCCTGCTGGGCCGCGGTCGTCGAGATCCTGCTAGCCAGGGAGGAGCCGAGGCTGCCCTTGCCCGGGTTGGTGAGCACAGTGATCGTGGGCCGTGCGGTGGCGTTCGTGGTCGTCAGCGCGGCGACGGAGTCCGTGAAGCCGGCGGGGATGACCAGGGCGCCGTAGACCTTGCCGGAGTCGAGTTCCTGCTGGGCCTCGGCTCTGGTGAGCTGTCGCCAGCCGGCCGCGCGGCTGCTGGTGTTCGTCACGATGGCGTGGGCGATCTGGGTGCCGATGTTCTGCTGCTGCCCGGGGAGCGGTTTGCCCGTGTCGCTGTTGACGAGGGCGATGGGCAGGTCGTTCAGCTCGCGGTTGGGGTTGACGATGCCGCCCATGTAGAGCAGGGAGAGCAGCAGCGCGAGCAGGCCGGTCAGCACGGTGGGGATGAGCCACAGTTTGGGGCGGCCGAGGAGTGCGGTGGCGCGGAGGCCGGTGGGGGCGGGGGTGCCGGAGTCGTCGTCCATGGTGGTCAAGTCTGGTGCCGGAGTGCGGTGGCGGCGGTGCGGAAACACGCGGGGCACCCCTGTTGTTACTGGCTATTGTCCTAGGGTCCCCAGTGCCGCAGGTCAGAGGAGAGGTGGGGCGCTGTGCCACGTGCGGGACTCACCGCCGGCCGTGTCGTCGCGGCGGCGGCCGACCTCGCCGACGAGGTCGGGTTCGAGAACGTCAGCCTGTCCGCGCTGGCCCGCGGCTTCGGCGTGAAGGACGCCAGCCTGTATTCGCACGTCAGGAACCTCCAGGATCTGCGCACCCGGGTCGCGTTCCTCGCGGGCGGCGAGCTGATCGACCGGATCGCCGTCGCGGTCGAGGGCCGCTCCGGCCGGGACGCGCTGGGCGCGTTCGCCGACGCCTACCGGGCCTACGCCCTGGAGCACCCGGGCCGGTACGCGGCCACCCAGATCCGCATCGACCAGGCCCTGGTCGCCGCCTCCCCCGCCCTGCGGCGCACCGCCGAGATCACCTACGGCCTGCTGCGCGCCTACGGCCTGGAGGAACCCGATCTCACCGACGCCGTACGGCTGTTGCGCAGTACGTTCCACGGTTACTGCGCTCTGGAGTCCACCGGCGGCTTCGGCGCGCCGCGTGACGTGCGGCGGTCGTGGGAGCGGGTGGTCGACGCGTTGCACACGGCCCTGACGCACTGGCCGCGCGAAGCCGCGGACGGCTGACGGAGACGGTGGTTCCGGTCCACGCCCCAGGCGCATCGCTGACCACTTAGACTGGAAGCTTCGCGAATGCCACGTGCCACCCTGGGGGGAGGGAGCGCGACTTGTCTCAACAGCAGCTGGGACGTGGTCCCTCGAGAGCGCCGGGAGCGGCGGGAGCGCCCGGTCCGGTACCGCAGGGCGGGAGTCCACCGGCCCGGTTCGTGGGCTGGCTGGGCCGGTTCGGGTGCCTGGCCGCCGGATACGCGGTGTTCCAGTTCCTGTTCGAGGTGCTGCCCGACTCGATCGACGGGGCGCCCGCCAAGTATCTGATCTCCGGCCTGAGCGGCCTCGCCACCGCCGGGATGACCTGGCTGGCGGCGGCCCTGCTCCGCGCCCGCACGTCCGGCCCCGCACCGCTGACCGCCCCCGCTCCCCCGGCACCGGCCGCCCCCGGCCCGCTGCCGCAGGTGTTCGGTTCCGCCTACGACACCCTCGTCGCCCAGGTCGCCGAGGTCGACGACCCGGTGCGCGGCCGTCTCATCGGCTGGCCGCACTCCCTCCAGGAGCTGGACGGCCCGGCCCGGCCGACCTCGCTGGCCACGGCGTACGGCCTCCACATCGTGCTGGACTTGGGCGTGCAGGACGGACGGCTGCACACCGGCGATCTCATCGACACGCTGTGGCGGCTGCGGCTGCAGGGCGGCGGCTGGTCGGCCCGTTCGCAGGGGGCGGTGGCCCGCCCGGAGGTCACCGCGATGGTACTGGGCGCGCTGGCCCGGGCGGGCGCCTCACGGGAGCGGCTGGCGGACGAGGTGGCGCGCTGCGAGGCCGGCTTCACACCCGAACTCGACAGTACGGGGCGGGCGTTGACCCATGTCGTGACCACCGTGATGCGGGGGCTGCTGCGCGCGGCACCGGACGCGCCGGTACTTCCCGTGCTGCGGGACGCCCTGGTCGACGGCGCGTTCCCCGACCCGCAGCGCCAGCACCGCCGCTGCTGGAGCCACCGGCTGTCGGCGCTGCCGTGGCCCGCGCACCCGGACCGGCCCGTCGTCCGGCACCCCGCCCAGCCCTCCGCGCTGCACACCGCGCAGGCCGTGGTCGCCCTGGACCGGGCGGCCCGGGTGCTGGGCGAGGGGCCGGTGGAGCGTGCGGCGCGCGAGGACGGGGTGCGCTGGCTGCTGGCCTGCCCGGCGACCGCGCACGACGCCTGCGCCGATCTGGCGAACCTGCGGGAGGAGGTGCGTCGGCGCCACCCGGACGACTCCTCGCACCACGAGGTGCTGAACGTCCGCCATTTCACCGCGAGTTGGATCGTGCGCGCGCTGCTCACCCCGGGCGCCCAGGAGATCGCCCGACAGGACGGCCTGGAGGAGGCCTGGCAGGAGCGGCTGAACGGGGCGGCGGGCGCGGTGTGGGCGGCGCAGACCGACGGGATCTGGTCCTGGAGCCGCGACGGTTCGATGTTCACGACGACGGAGGAACTGCGCCAGCCGATCTGGATGACCTATCAGGGGCTTTCGGCGCTGCGCGCACATGCCGTATGGATGTATCAGCCGGATACTCGAACGAGGCTGTTGTGAGGGCGAGTTGGAGAGTGAGTGCATGGGTGGTCGGCAGATCCTGACGGCGCGACGGCTGCTGACCGAGGCGCTGGACGGTGAACTGTCCGACGACGAGACGGTGACCGCGGCCCGTGCCGTCATCGCCGAACTGGGCTCTCCCGAGCGGCTGTTGGAGCTGGTGGCCGAACTCGCCTCCGGCGAGGGCGATCCCGAGCACTGCGCCGGACTGTCGTACCGTCATGTCCTGGGCTTCGACAAGCTGTTGCTGATCGACGGCGGCCCCCGCCACATGCTGCGCGCGCATCTCTGGCATCCCGACGCGGCGGCTATCGGCACGGAGGACATCCACAACCACCGTTCCCCGCTTGCCTCTTACGTGGTCCGGGGCCGGCTCGCGATGGAGCTGTACGAGGCGCGCGGCGACGGCGGGATCGCGGCGGACCGGTACGAGGAGTCCCTCGCCGAGCGCAGTGCCGACTGGACGCTGCGGCCCACGGGACCGGCGCGGCTGCGGCTGACGCATGTGGGCCAGTACGCGGCGGGCAGCGCATACGCCCTCCCGGCGAACACCCTGCACCGGGCCTGGTGCGACACGGACGTACCGACCGTGACGCTGTTCCTGGAGACGGGGGCCGAACGGCGGCGCCACACCGACGTGTTCACGGCCGCGGGCCCGCATCCGGGCGCGGTGGCGAAGGTGCCGCTCGATGTGAAGGACTATCTGGGCGCGTTGAATGCTCTGGCGGAGTCACTCAGAAGCTCGTGAGGGCCTGGCGGAGTTTTCAGAAGTCCGTGAGGACCTGTCGTACGACGTCCAGGTTGTACGCGTCGATGTCGAGGCCGGAGTCGGCCAGCTCGGAGGGCCGCAGCCAGCGGTACGCCTGGTCGGGCTCGGGGAGGGTGATCTGCAGCGACAGCGGCCTGACCAGGAAGTTGTCCTGCCAGTTCTTGGTCTCGCGGCCCTGATACTCGCTGACGAAGGACGACTCGCCGATCTTGCGGACGATCTCGCCGAGGAGCCCGGTCTCTTCCTTCAGCTCGCGCAGCGCGCCGTCCTCGGACCTCTCGTCCGGCTCCAGCTTTCCGCAGGGAACGCCCCACACCCGGGGCAGGAATCGCTCGGTCGCGCTGCGGCGCACCAGAAGTACGCGCCCGTCGTCGTCCATCACGACGGCAGCCGCCAGCCGCTTGTCGCCGGGGTCCATGGTCATGGTTCCTCGGTCCCTCGCCGGAGATGAGTCCAAGGGGTCTGATACCCAGGAAAGCATCCAACGTACCAGGATCGGCCCGCCCGGGCTGTGGAGCTGGTCTCACCTCCGGACGAAGCCGATCCCGTCTCCGGACGGAGCCTGTCCCGCCTCCGCCCGGCCCCGGAACATTCCGCCCGGCAGCGCGGCAACCTCCGCCGCGCGGGCGGCGACTTGGGGGCATGACCAACGCAAGACGCACCACTTCGCACCGTCGCCGCGACCCCCGCCGCATCGCCCGCAAGCCGCTCGCGGGCTCACTCGCCGTCGCGGCCCTGCTGGGCGGCGCGTGGTACGCGACCGCGGCGACGGACAGCGGTGACAGCGGAAGCGGCACCTCGACCGCGGCCGGGACGACCACGTCCCCGTCCACCGGCGCCGACGGCTCCGCGTCCACCGCGGCTACGACAACCCCGACCGCCTCCCCCGCGAAATCCACCCCGAAGGCGGTCGCGAAGACCCCGGCCGCCGCCGCCAAGACCGTGACCGGCACGCTCGCCCCGACCAGTACCACAGTGGCGCTCGCCGCCAAGTTCCCCTATCTGACGGCCGGTTACAACAACACCCGCCAGTGGACCCGTACGACCACGGCGGTGGCCCCGAACGGCACCCTGCGGGTGGCCTGGCCCGCCGCGGACGGCGTTCACGTGACTCCCCTGAACGCCGCCGGCGTGCGCTCGGGCGCCGACACGGTCGTCAAGGGCGCCAAGGAGGTCGGCGGTCTGGTCGCGCACAACGACGGCTTCGCGCTGCTCACCCGGGTGGCCGACACCAACAAGTGGAAGGAGACGGCCGCCGCGATCATCCGTTACACGAACGGCAAGCAGACCTTCCGCACCAAGCTCACCGGCAGCGCCTCGAACGACACCTCCCCCGGTCTCGACGGCCAACTCACCTGGAACGGCACCAAGTACGGCGCGTACTTCGTCGTGCACGGCGCGGGCGGCTTCGCGGACGGCCACTTCGGCGACAAGCTGGCCTACATCAGTGCCAAGGGCGCGAAGCTGAGCGGTGGTTGGAGCTGGGGCTGCAGCCACAACGAGGGCATCGCGCTGCACGCCGAGACCACCGGCGCCTTCACCTCGCTGTGCTTCGACGACTGGCGCTCGGGCCTGTTCGTCTCCACCGGGATCGGCGCCCCGGACGTGGCGCCGGTCGTACAGCGCGAGCAGTGCTGGGCAGGGTACTGCGGTGGTACCTTCCCCGGCCGCACGGGTGACCTGGTGAAGTCGGCGAGCGGACGGTACGCCACCGCCTTCGCCTCCCGTGGCGCCGCCTCGGCCAAGAAGAACTCCGCCGACTCCAGCGGGCGCGGCTGGACGGTGACCCCGAAGACGAGCACCCACCAGGTCGCCGTCGCCTTCATGGCGAACCGCAGCTCCGGCCCCGGCAAGGCGGTGTACCTCACGAGCGCGGCCGGCACCGAGAACGTCAACGTGCACATCGCGCCCTACGGCAAGGACCGTCTCCTGGTCTCCTGGGAGTCCCTGAAGGGCGCCAAGTGCGCGGCCGGCACCTGCACCGGCACCTTCACGGGTACGCACCTGCGGCTCATCGACTGGAACGGCAGGTTCCAGAGCGCGGACAAGGTGGTGAGCACCCGGATCAGCGGTGACATCGCGGTCCTCAAGAACTCCACGCTGACCTGGGCGTATGCACCGGTCACCCCGACCTACGCGAGCCCGCTCAACGGGGTGTCGCCGACCGCCACGAGCCTCCGGATAGCCCGGCTGACTCCGTGAACCGGTAGTTCGTCCGCCGGCCGCCGGCCCACTGAACGGAGACTCCGTGATCCCCGTCGACCTCCACGGACACCAGCTCCGCGAGGGGACGGGGGTCCGGCTCCGCGGTGAGCCGGACCAGGACGACGAACAGGGTGGGCCCGTCACCGACGACACCCTCACCGTCCAACAGACCGTGCACAGAGACGAGTTCGGCGAGTTGTCCGTCCTCCGCCGACCAGCCCGTGACCCGCACCGGCGTGCCGGCAGCCGCGCCCACCACCAGATGCGCCCGCACCTCCACCGCCCCCTCGGCCATCACCACGCTGGTCACCCGGGCACCGGAAGCCGCCGTGTGCCGGGAGGCCGCCAGGCCCTCCCCCACCCCCAACGGCACGATCTCCGTCCGGCTCGGATCGCCGCCCACGATCACGCTGTTGTCGTAGGAGGACGACGGCGTCGTAGCCGTGGAGTAGGCAAGGCGCGTGTAGTACGGGTCGTAGCGGACGTCCTCGCTGCCGTGGTTGTGGAGGCGGACCAGGCCGTCCGAACCGGTGGACTGGAGCAGCCAGTTGGCGGGGGCGATCGCGGTGACCGCGTCCCTGCGTTCCGCCGGGCCCGGTTCTTCGACCGCCGTCCACACCTCGTGGTCGGGCGGGAGCAGCAGACCGAGGAAGCCCTTGCTGGCCCAGTACGGGGACGCGGGGCCCGAATAGCCTTGCAGGACAGCCTCGTTGGGGCCGTGCCAGCCGAGGGTCAGCAGGCCGCGGTCGTCCACCGCGCCCCGGTCGAGGAAATGGCGGAGCGCCCCGGAGGCCAGCCGTCGGGTCTCCCCCGGGGCCAGTGGGGTACGGCCCGTCAACGCGCCCAGCCACAACGGAGCCGTCGTCGCAAAGCGGTACGTGAGCGAGCGGCCCTGGTGCATGGGGGCGCCGTCGGCGCCGAACAGGCGGGCGTAGTCGGCGAGATGGCGTTCCAGGCGGGTGCCGTAGAGGTCGAGGAGTCGGGGGTCGTCGGCGAGCCAGGCGTGCAGCACCGGGTAGAGGTGCATGGCCCAGCCGTTGTAGTAGTCGAACTTGCGGCCGTCGCCGTCGGTGTACCAGCCGTCGCCGACGTACCACTGCTCGATGCGTTCCAGGCCGTGGTCGATCGCCTTGCGGGAGGCGTCGGGCTCGTGGCCGATCTCCTGGAGGAAGCCGCCGACCGTGACGGGGAACAACTCCCAGTTGCAGGGCCAGGGTTCGGCGGTGAGGGCGTCGGTGAGCCAGGCCGCAGCGCGCTGTCGTACGGGCTCGTCGAGGCGGTCCCAGAGGAGGGGGCGGGTCAGGCGCAGGGCGAGGGCGATCGAGGCCGCCTCGACCAGGGGCTGGCCGCGGTCCTCGATGCGGGGCCAGACGCCCGCGACTCCCACGGCAAGGCCGTCGGCGTAGCGTTCCAAGGCCATCTCGTCGCGGCGGAAGGCGGCCAGCAGCAGGGTGCGGGCGTAGCCCTCCAGGCCGTCGGAGAGCCTGCCGGACCAGCTGGTGTGGGTGCCTGGGAGGTGGTAGAGCGCGCGGTCCTCGGTGGCGTAGGGCTCCACGGCTGCGAGGAGGGCGTCTGCGGCCGTCTCCCAGTGGGCGCGGGTGTAGCCGGTGCGGGGGCTCAACACGCGGTCGTCGGCGGGCAGTTGCATCGGCTCACTCTCACGGGCGGCGGGTGGAGCCTGGGGCGCCCCGGTTCCGGTCGGAACGCCCCAGGGGTCTTTCGGGTCTCAACCCACCCGTACCCTGCCCTCCGGCAGCAGATGCCGGGCGACGAGTGCGTCGCGGACCAGGCCCGCGTACACCGTGGCACCGTGCACGGAGGTGTGCGTGTTGTCCTTCTTCTCGTTGTAGAGATAGATCGCCTTGGAGCCGTCCACTCCCAGCGATTCCACCAGCGCCTTGGTCTGCGCCGTGAGATCGATCAGTGTTACCCCCTCGGCGGCGGCGACCGAGCGGACGACGCCCGGCAGGTCGACGCCGAGTCCGTTCACCAACAGTGCTGTGTCGTTGTTCAGTGTGCCGTCGGCATTGAACCAGCGTCGGACGATCGGTGTCACCAGAACCGGACGACCGCCCATCTCTCGGATACCCGCTACGAGGGTTTCCAAATTCGCGCGGTACGTCGCCTCGTCGGTCGTCTTGTCGTTGTGCGCGAGCTGCACCAGGACGAGGTCACCGGGGTTGATCAGCGGCTGAACCGTCCCCCAGAGCAAGGGATTCGCCAGATAGGTGACCGTACTCTCCCCGGAATCGGCGTAGTTGGCCACGGAGACGCCCTTCCGCAGGAACTGAGGCAGCTGTTGGCCCCAGCCGGAATACGGGTCGCCCGGTTGGTCACAGACCGTGGAATCGCCGATCAGGATGATCTGCCTGGCGTGGTGGGCGGGGGTCACCCGGATGCCGGCGAGGGCGGGCGCGCTGCCGCCGAGAGCCAGATCGAGGCCCGGGGTGCCGTCGGGGCCCGTGGGTTCGCCCTCGGGAGTACGGACGTCGACCGTGAAGCTGCGGGTCACGGTCTGCCCGGCGGCGGTGACCGTCTCGGGGAGCAGGGAGCGCCGGGTCTCGCCGCTGACGGCCGTGCTACCCGCGCTCTCGCCGCCGAGGCGGACCGTCACGTCGTAGGTACCGGGCGGGACGTCGAAGTGGCAGGCGGTCGCGGTGCAGTTGGCGATGGAGAGCGGGGGCGTGCGGTCGTGGGCCTGTGCGGGTGCGGCCGACAGGGCGGTGCTCAGGGTCACCGCGGCCAGCAGGGCGATGTTGAAACGTCTCATCCGTGGCTCCTCCGTCCGACGACAAGGCCTGGCGGTGGACCGTACCGCTCTGGACAAGCGCTTTCTAGACCCGTGCCAAATTTCGCATCGTCGCCAACTCCCGGACTGCGAAAGCCCTTTCGCGAAATCGATTCAACTGTCACCCTCCAAAGCACCCGCACCCCCACCTCCCGAAGGAGGCACCCCCATGTCCGGTTCTGTGAACAGACCGGTCCGTCGCCGCACCTTCGTCCTCGGCACGGCGGCCGTGGCCGGTACGGCGGCGCTCGCCGGGCCGCTCGCCGAGACCGCCTCGGCCGCGAGCTTCGGTTACACCGACGACGGTTCGAACTACGTCGTCGACACCGGCGCGAGCCTGGTCCTCAAGGTCAGCAAGACGAACGGCGATCTGACCTCGCTGGTCTACAAGGGCACCGAGTACCAGGGCTACGGCGGCATGAACTCGCATGTGGAGTCCGGCCTCGGCGCGTCCACGGTGACCATCGCGCAGTCCGGCACGACGATCCTGATCTCCGTCACGCACGGCACGCTGAAGCACTACTACGCGGCCCGCAGCGGTGAGAACAACGTCTACCTGTGGACCAACAAGGCCGACACCTCGGTCAGCGCGACCCGCTACATCGTGCGCGTGAAGGCCGGCCTGTTCCTCAACGACGAGCCGGATTCCTACACTTACGCGCCCACCACCATCGAGTCCGCCGACGTCTTCGAGAAGTCCGACGGCCAGACCCGCTCCAAGCACTACGCGAAGAAGCGGGTCGTCGACTACGACTACATCGGCTGGACCACCGGCAGCGTCGGCCTGTGGGTCGTGCGCAGCAACCACGAGAAGGCGTCCGGCGGCCCGTTCTACCGCTCCCTGCTGCGCCATCAGAGCGCGGACGGCGGCGGGTTGTACGAGATCCTGTACTACGGCGAGAACCAGACGGAGGCGCAGCGCTTCGGTCTCCAGGGGCCGTACGTCATCGCGTTCACGGACGGCGGCGCGCCCTCCTCGGCGCTGTACCACGCCAACCTCACGACCTCGTGGGCGGATTCGCTCGGCATCTCCGGGTACGTGGCTTCCGGCGGCCGGGGCCGGGTCGCGGGCGTCGGCATCACCGGCCGCGACACGGCGTACGCCTACACGGTCGGGCTCGCCGACTCGGCGGCGCAGTACTGGGGTTCGGCGCGGGCCTCGGACGGCTACTTCTCCATCACGGGAATCCTGCCGGGGACGTACACACTCACCGTCTTCAAGGGTGAACTCGCCGTCTACACCGGGTCGGTGGCGGTCACGGCGGGCGGGACGACGACGCTGAACAGCATCGCGATCCCGTCCTCGAACGACCCGTCCAACGCGAGCGCGATCTGGCGGATCGGCAACTGGGACGGCACGCCCGGCGGGTTCAAGAACGCGGACCTGATGACGTACGCGCACCCGTCGGACGTAAGGGCGGCCTCCTGGACCGGGAATGTCGTCATCGGCAGCGGGACGGAGACCTCGGCGTTCCCCTGCTACCTCTGGAAGGACGTCAACAGCGGCCTCATCGTGTACTTCAAGCTGACGGCCGCTCAGCTCGCCGCCGCGCACACGCTGCGCATCGGCGTGACGACGGCGTACGCGAACGGCCGGCCGCAGGTCGTCGTCAACGATGCATGGACCTCGGCCGTCCCGTCGCCGCCGACCCAGCCGAGCACGCGATCGCTGACTGTCGGGTCCTACCGGGGCAACAACTACACGTTCACGTACAGCGTTCCGGCGTCCGCCTGGCTGACGGACACGAGCGCGTACAACACGCTGAAGATCTATGTGGCGAGCGGGTCGGGATCGACGTCGTTCCTGAGCGCCGGTACGTCGGTCGACGCGATCGACCTGCTGGCCTGAGGTCCCGCGACCGTGCCCCGGCCGGGCAGGCCGACTTCTCGGCTGCGCCGGACGGGGTGCGGTCCGACGTGCCACCATGTGTTTGTCCGCATATGGGGGTTCGAGCGGACCGGGGGACGGGGGATTTCGCGATGCTCGGTATCGACTTCGGCACGACCAACTCGGCGGTGGGGGTCTTCCGGGAGGGCAGGGTACGGATCATCCCGAACCGGCACGGGGACACGACCACACCCAGCGTTGCGGCCTTCGCCCCGGACGGCACCCTTCTGGTGGGCAGGCAGGCACAGGCACAGGCCCTGCTCCACCCGGAAGCCGCCGTGCACCGGGTCAAGCTGGAGCTGGGCAACCGCTGGACCTTCCGGCACGGGAACCGGAGCCACTCCGCCGAGGAGGTCGCCTCCTGGATCCTGCGCGATCTGCGCCAGAGCGCCGAGGCCCATCTGGGCGAGGAGGTGAACCAGGCGGTCCTCACCGTGCCGGCCCAGTTCAACCACGTCCAGCGGGCCGCACTGGCCGAAGCCGCCGGGATGGCGGGCATCGAGGCGGTCAGGATGATCAACGAGCCTACGGCGGCGGCTCTTTCCTACGGGCTCCTTCACGCGGAGGACGACGCGACAATCCTCGTCTTCGACATGGGCGGGGGCACCCTGGACATCTCCGTGCTGGAGGTCGGCGACGGGGTGGTCGAGACGAAGGGCACCGGCGGGGACAGCACCCTCGGGGGCGGCAACTGGGACCGGCGTATCGTCGAGCATCTCCTGAACGTGTTCAGCCAGCAGCACGGTTTCCGGCCCACCGGCCGCCCCGCACTGCGGAGGCTGGAGGTCGCGGCCGAGCAGGCGAAGACCGAGTTGTCGGGGGCCGGCAGCACCGCCGTGCAGCTGCCGTATCTCGACAGGGGCCCGGCCGGACCACTGGCGCACCTGGACACCACTCTGACGCGGGCCTGGCTGGAAGAGTTGACAGGCGATCTGCTGGGGCGTTGCGAACAGCCCGTGCAGCGGGCTCTGCACACCGCCTTCGGCTCCCACGAGACCACGGACATCGATCACTTCATCCTGGTGGGCGGAGCCACCCGAATGCCGATGATCACCGATTTCGTACGCAGGCTGGCAGGTGGTCGGGAGCCGAACCGCTCACTCGGACCCGAGGCGGTGGTGACCGGCGCGACAGTGCAGAGCGCGGTACTGACCGGTCAACTGCGAGACGACCTGCTGCTGATGGACGTCACCTCGCTGCCGCTCGGCATCGAGACCGAGGGCGGCGGAATGGCCTGGCTGATCGAGCGGGGCACGACCATCCCGACCGCACGGTCCGAGATCTTCACCACCGTCGAGCACTATCAGTCCGTCGCCCGGTTCACCATCCGCGAGGGACATCACAAGCTCGCCGCGTACAACAAGAAACTCGGTGTGCTGGAGCTGCCCGTTCCACCGGCCCCGCGCGGGGAGCCGATCATCGAGGTCCGCTTCGACACCGACGCGAACCACGTGCTGCAGGTGATGGCCAAGGACCTGAACACGGGCCGTGAGGTGACGGCTCGTATGAACCGGGAGAGCGCCGTGCACGCCGCCCACCAGGAGTCCGACCCGCGCAGAGCGGTGATGCGGCACGAATCCTGAGGGCGGCTGCACGCTCGTATCAACTCCCCCGGGTCCACTGCTGGTTGGTACCGCTACCGCACGTGTACGTGATGATCGCCGCCGAGTTGGCGGTGGACGCACCGCTCACGTCCAGGCACTCGCCCGTCGTCCGGGCCTTGATGTTCACATAGGAACCCGACGTGACGACCGACCACTGCTGGGCGGAGGCGCCGGTGCAGTTCTCCTGGGTGACGTTGGTCGAGTTCTCCTGGAGGCACAACGAGCTGCCCCGGCCCATGAGTTCGTAGTAGCCGGTGCCGAGGTCCTTGAACCACCACTTCTGGTTGGTGCCGCTGTTGCAGGTGTACTGGCTGATCGCGATGCCCTGCCAGAGCGACTGGTTCGCCACGTCCGCACACTTGGCGCTGTTCCTGGCGATGAGCGTGTTGTACGTCGCGCTCGTCCCGGTGATCGTGCCGGCGGCCGTGTCGATCGACACCTCCGGGTACCAGGACGCCATGGACATCGAGGTGGTGGTCGGGAAGGTCAACGGCAGCCAGACGTAACGGGAGTCGTTGACGGTGCCGCCGAAGGAGTTGCCCCAGCGGTCGCCCATGTAGAGGTAGGAGGTGCCCGAAGTCCCCGTGATCGGGAGGACGTACGCCGTCTGCGAGTTGTACGCCGTGGAGTCGCCGACGTTGGTGAAGGCCGTCCAGGGGCCGGTGATGCTGGTGGCGGTGGCGTACTGCTGCTGGTTGGCGCTCCAGCCGGTGGCGGCCGAAGTCAGCATGAAGTAGACGCCGTTGCGCTTGAAGAGGGCCGGTGCCTCGCGGTGTCCGCCGACCCACGGGTTGGCGACCAGGCTGTCGATGGCGGTGTAGTCGGCGGTGAGCTTGTAGATGTGCAGGTCGTAGTTCTCGTTGGCGGCGGAGACCATGTAGGCGGTGCCGTCGGTGTCGACGAAGGTCGTGATGTCGCGGGACATGTTGTCGCCGAGCGGCTGGAAGCTGCCCTGGTAGGTGTAACTGCCGTCCACGGTCGAGGAGACGGCGACGGCGGCCTTCGCCTCGCTGTAGTCGACGCCGTTCTCCTTGTGCATCCACATCACGAACTTGCCGGTGGACGCGTTGTAGATGACCTTCGGGCGCTCGATGTAGGCGGTGCCCAGCTCGGAGGCGCTGGACTGGGTCAGGACGTGGCCCCGGAACTCCCAGTTCTTCAGGTCGGTGGAGCGGTAGGCGTCCACGTACTTGAAGGTGTTGTCGGCGTTGCGGTCCTCGCCGAACCAGTAGTAGTAGCTGCCGACCTTGATCACCCCGCCGCCGTGCGCGTGCAGGGCGTTGCCCGACGTGTCCGTGAACTGCGTGCCGTTGGTGATGGTCTGGGCCGCCGCCTGGGCCGGTCCCGCGGTCACCAGTGCGGCGGCGAGCACGCAGCACAGGGCGACCAGGATTGCGTACACACGTCTCATCTGACGCCTCTCGGAGGGGGGTTCGAGATTTCGTACGGCATCTGTCATTACGAACGCCGAAAAGGTAAGGGTGTGTTACGGGAAGGTCAACGGGTCGCGCGTGACAAAGATGGACGCGAGATTTCTGTTATCGCCGCCGCCGACGCCCGTCTCCAAAGACGTGCGCAGCCAAACCCACAGGACCTCAGCCGCCGTAGGCGCCCTCGCGACCGTCGCCTTCCTGGTCGGCGCTCCCCCGGCCTCGGCCGCCGGCGCCCGTGACGCCACCGCCGACGTGCTCGCGGACCGCGATGTCACGCTCACCGGCGACACGGTGGTCACCGTGCCGGCCGGGACGACGACGTACGACGGGGTGTTCCGCGGCCAGGGGACGCTGACCGTGCGCGGCGGCGGGACGCTGGTCCTCACCAAGGACAGCGACTTCACGCTCCCGGCGGCCCGGCAGCGGCAGAAGGTGACCACCCAGGGCGGCAACCACCCGTACACGACCGTCAGCAACCCGGACCCGCCCGCGATCACGGTCGAGCGCGGCACAACTCTCCAGTACGGCACGGGTGGTGGCACCGGCCTGATCGGCCACTTCCCGTACAGCACACCGGGCTACCGGCTCAACCAGCTCAACGTCCGGGTCGACGGCACCCTCCGCCTCTCCCTGACCCGCACCTTCAACATCGGCACCATCAGCGGCTCGGGCCTGGTCACCCAGCCCCGCAACATGTGGGGCACCCTCGACCTCGCCGGAACCCACCCTTTCTCAGGGGTCATCGACAACGGCACCGGCATGGCGGTCGGCCGCCCCGAGTACCCGGTGGCGCTGCCCAACGCCCGCGCGATCCTCAACCAGGGATCCTGGATCATCGACACCCCGCTGTACCAGACGATCACCCTGCGCCAGAACTTCTACCAGCGCGAGTACGGCAGCGACGTCAACGTGCACTCCCGGCCGGGCAGCAAGGTCGTCCTCACCGGCCAGTACAGCTACAGCGACCAGGGCGGCGACACCAACCCGTCGCTCAGCGACCCCGGCCTCAACTGGCGGGCGATCGCCCACCAGTTGAACAAGCGCGGCACCAACATCGAGGGCGCGAACGTCCAGTGGGGCGACGGCACCACCCACCGGATCTTCATGCCGGGCACCAAGGACACCGTGTACATCAACCTCCACGCGGCGAGCGGGGTCCGGTCCCGGCTGACCTTCGACTACGACGGTCCGGTCACCCTCGGTGCGCCGATCGGCGGCGGCAGGTACCACGACACCCTGGCCGCGCCCGGCGCCGGGGACATCGTGATCGCGGGGACGCGCGGGAACGACGTGACGTTCGCGGCGCCGCAGTACTACGACGGTTCCACGACCGTGGAGAAGGGGGCGGTGCTGCGGCTGGGTTCCGGGAAGCCGGGCGGCGACGGCGGGCTGCTGACCGGCACGGAGCAGCGACGGATCGTCGACGACGGCACCCTCGTGCTGCGCAATACGGCACTCGCCGTCCAGTTGTCGCATCTCGGCGGCAAGGGGTCCCTCGTCCAGTCCGGCACCGCGACGACCACGCTGACGGGCGCGGCGGTGACGTACACGGGGACGACGACGGTCTCGAAGGGCACGCTGGCGTTGAGGTCGGGGGCAACTCTCTCCCGTAGCAAGGCGATTCGGCTCACGGCGGCGGGTGCGCGGCTGGACGCGGGCACGGCGGCCCTGCGTGTGTCGACGGAACTAACCGGTGTGGGCACGGTGAAGGGTTCGGTGACGAACGACAGCGTGGTGACCACCGGGCTCACCGTGACCGGCGCCTACACGCAGAGCGCGAAGGGCGAACTGGTCCTGCGCGACAAGCCGTTGAAGGTGGGAGGCAAAGTCGGCCTGGCGGGCGACCTGGACCTCTCGGCCGCCGGCACGCACCCCGCCCGGACCATCACGATCCTCAACCACTCGGGCAAGGCCTCAACGACGGGCACATTCAAGGGACTTCGCGAGGGCACCAAGCTGAAGCTCGCCAACACGACGTACCGCATCACCTACCGAGGCGGCGACGGCAACGACGTAGTCCTGACCACCGTCACCGCGACCAGCCCCTCCCCCAACTCCCACCCCACGTCCTCACCGGGGACGACGATCACCGAGGCCCGCACAACGAACACCGCCCGCACCGACGGCTTCGGCTGGTGGCCCTACGCCCTCGGACTCGGCCTACTGGGCGGCCTGTTGGTCCCGGCAACCAAGCGCACGCGGGCCGGCGGCAGGCGCGGGGGCGGAAAGCACGCGGCTTAGACGCCGGTTCGGCAACCCCCTAGGGGCGCGGGGAACTGCGCGACCAGCCACGACGGCGCCGCACCAAAACGACAACACATCGCGGCACAACCACCGTCGTACCTACCGACCACCAGGCGCCTCCGGAAACCCCAGCTGCGGGGCCAGCGCCCGCGCCTCAGCAGCCCACCCCGCGAGAAAGCCAAGGGCCAACCCCCTCTCCCGGTACCGAAGTTCCGCAGAGACCGCACGCTCACCGCCATAGTCCCGCTGCACCTCACCCGCGCGGGCAAGCATCGCGGCGGTGAGCCAGTCGTACTTCACGACAGAGGCACACATCCCGAGGCGTACGAGCCGCTCGTCGACCCGGCTGCCCGACGACCGCAAACCGTGCAGATACGCGTCGTAGGCCCGCGCCGCGTACCCCGGCAGGTCGCCGGCCGGGACGAACAGGTCGAAGACGGAGTCGGGAAGGTAGTTGCCGAGATCCTCGCCGAGCGCACCGTCACCGGCGAAGGCCCAGTCGAACAGGACGCTGTCGGGGCCCTGAGAACGGACATTCGCGGGCCACTGGTCGAGATGGCTGAAGACGCGCGGCAGCGCCTCCATGACGTCCAGAAACCACTCCCGGTCGTGGTGCAGCCGAACCATCTCGTGGCGCAGCCCGGCGGGAAAGTGATCCCGGACCAGGGGCTGTTGCCAGGCCTCGTCGTCATCGAGGAGTTCCTCGCCGAGCGTGTTGCTGCCGACGTACTGGCGCAGGAAGCGGCGAGTGAACCACGGTTCGTGGGGGACGGATGCGGCCCCCTGCGCCGCACCGAGGCGGCGGGCGTGTTCGATGTGCCGGGCCAGCGGCCAGCCCGTGCCCGGCTCGCCCCGCACATGCTCAAGCCACAACGCCACGTCCCCGTCGGCCCGTTGAACCCGGGCGAGCAGCCGAGGCGCGCGGATCCCGTACGGCTGCCAGCTCTGCGCGAGCCCGGAGTCGTAGACGTCGGCCTCGCGCAACCAGTAGTTCCAGTGCCGTGGGTCGTCGGAGGCCGCCCAGCGACCGGTGGCGTTCTTCGTGCGGGTGAGCACCTTGAGGACGGCCGTACGGTCGCCGGCGGAGACGGCCCAGACGCCCGCGGTGACACCGTTCTTCGGATTGTGGGTGAGCGATGCCGCGGCGACCGGTCCGGTGGACGGGCCGAGGATCTCGCGTGCTTCGGCGTGCACGACATCCGTGTCGGCCGCGGCCTGGCGGTTGCCCGTCATTCCGGGACGTCGACGGGAACGGTCATCGTGCGATGGCCGTCGCCGTTGGTCGCGGAGCGGGGACCGTCGAGGGCGTTCAGGGAGGCGGCCAGGTGGCGGGCCGCTTCGATGGTGAAGGCGCCGTCCGGTGTGGCCGTCCCCTCCGGGGGCAGTCGTGTCTCGTTCTCGGCCGGAGGGTTGCTGCCGAAGAAGCGGGCCAGATCGATGCTGACGATCCAGCACGCCAAGCCCACCTCACCCTGACCGGGTGCCGTCCGGCGAGCCCTGAGGTGGCCGTACAGGGTGAAGTCGTCCCCTCCGTAGGGGATCGTCACGGAGTGTTCCTGACCGTCGGCCGCCAGGCGCAGCAGCTCACGGGCGGCGGGCGCCAACGCGAACCGGGCCATCCCTTCCGCATAGATCACAGAGCCTCCTCAAGACGTGTACATGCAAGCTTCGCAGGTCGGGGACGCGGCCACCAGATCGCCATATGCCGGAACATACGTATCGCATGTCGGGCAACCCGTTCACCAGCTGGACACAGTCCGCGCCCACGGCCGTATCGGCTAGCGTCGAGACATGACCAGCGACACCGCTCCCCTCCTCGCCGACGCCCTGGCCGCCGGAACGCTCGTTCTCGACGGCGGGCTGTCCAATCAGCTCGGGGCGGCCGGGCACGATCTGAGCGACGAGCTGTGGTCGGCGCGGCTGCTCGCGGACCGGCCCGAGGCGATCGCCGAGGCGCATCTCGCGTACTTCGAGGCGGGCGCCGACGTGGCGATCACCGCCAGCTACCAGGCCACCTTCGAGGGCTTCGCGAAACGCGGGATCAAGCACGACCGGGCGGCCGAACTCATGGCCAAGAGCGTGGAGTTGGGCGTCGACGCGGCGGTGGAGGCCGGGCAGCGGGGCATCAAGCGGCCCCTCTATGTGGCGGCCTCGGTCGGGCCGTACGGCGCCATGCTCGCGGACGGCTCGGAGTACCGGGGCCGGTACGGGCTGAGCGTGGCCGAGCTGGAGGCCTTCCACCGGCCGCGCCTGGAGGTGCTGGACCTCGTCGGTCCTGACGTGCTGGCCTTCGAGACGATCCCGGACGCCGTCGAGGCGGAGGCGCTGCTGCGGGCGGTGCGCGGGCTGCGGACGCCCGCCTGGCTGTCGTACTCGATCGCCGGGGACCGGACCCGCGCCGGACAGCCCCTGGAGGAGGCGTTCGCCCTGGCCGCCGACGCGGACGAGATCATCGCGGTCGGGGTGAACTGCAGTGCCCCGGAGGACGTCGACAGCGCGGTCGAGATCGCGGCCCGGGTCACCGGGAAGCCTGTCGTCGTCTATCCGAACAGCGGCGAGACCTGGGACGCGGAGGCGCGAGCCTGGACGGGCCGGTCCACCTTCACCGCCGAGCAGGTCGAGGGCTGGCGGGCCGCCGGCGCGCGGCTGATCGGCGGGTGCTGCCGGGTGGGGCCCGAGGCGATCACCTCCATCCGGCGCACTCTCACACCGTCGTGATCGAGTCCCGTACGACCACGTGCGTGCCCAGCAGCAGGTGCTCGTTCGGAGACTCCGGTGTGCGGCCCAGCGCGGTGCGCACCGCGAGGCGGCCCAGCTCCTCGTAGGGGACGTGGACGGTGGTCAGGGCGGGGTGCAGGTCACGGGCGAAGGGGATGTCGTCGTAGCCGGCCAGTGAGACGTCGCCGGGGACGTCGAGGCCCGCCTCGTGCAGCGCGGTCAGGGCGCCCGCCGCGACCATGTCGGTGGCGGCGACCACCGCGGTGAACTCCAGTTTCCGGCTCAGCGCCTGGCGCATCAGCCGGTGGCCCGAGTCGCGGGTGAAGTCGCCGTGGAGCAGGAGCTCAGGGTCGGGTTCGAGGCCGCGGGCACGGTGCGCGGCGAGATAGCCCCGCTCGCGGCCCTGCGCGGTCGCGTGGTCGGGCTTGCCGCCGAGGAACAGGACGCGCTGGTGGCCCTGGGCCAGGACGTGCGCGACCAGGGCGTAGGCGCCGCCCTCGTTGTCGTACTCGATGACCGTGACCGGTGCGCCCGGGCCGAGCGGCGGGCGTCCGCACAGCACGAGCCGCGATCCGGCCGCCGCGAGCGAGTCGGCGATACGGCGGGTGCGGGTGCGGTACTCCGGGGTGTCGGCGGTGCCGCCGACGAGGATCACGGCGGCGGTGCGCTGGGCCCGCATGGTCTCGATGAAGTCCAGTTCGCGCTGGACGTCGCCCTCCGTGCTGCACACCAGGCACAGATGCCCGCGCCGGGTCGCCTCGCGCTCCACGCCGTGTGCCATCAGCGCGAACGACGGTCCCGTGATGTCCTCCAGGACGAAGGCGAGGGTCGGTGTCCCGACGCCCGCCACGGCCTTGGCGCGGGCGTCGGCGACGTAGTCCAGTTCGCGTACGGCCCGCAGCACGCGCGTGCGGGTCGCCGTGCTCACCGGGTACTCGCCGCCCAGCACCCGCGACACCGTGGAGGCGGATACTCCGGCGCGGGCCGCCACGTCCCGGATGGTGCTCCCGTTCGCGTCCTGGCTCTTCCTGGTCATGCGCCGCCTCGCCCCTCCCCTGCCTGCGGGAACACGTCCAACAACCGGTTCCCTGCGCGGAGGGTAGCAGCGGGCGACGGTCGGGAGGAGAGGCGCGTGTCGGCCAATTCACCTACGCCGGCATGTCAGTCGTCGGCAAACCGCGTTGGGCAACCGGTTTCCGGCCCGCATCCGCCCACTCACGACGACTTCGGCACATTCCCGGTCCGCCGCAACCGCCGTGCGACCGACCGCAGTTCCACGGCACCCCGTGCGGGCGTGCCCACGACCGGGACCGCCGGCTCGCGTGTCGCCGTGTCGGCCGCCCACAGGGCGAACTCGGGGTCGCGCGGGCCGTCGGCGACGTAGGGCGCGCCCTCGCCGAAGATCTGGACCGGGTGCGAGTCGTCCCAGGCGCGCCAGCCCGGGTCGCCGTCCACGGCGAACCGGACCCAGGCCGCGTGCATGGTGTCGGCGAGTTCCTGGGGCGCGCCCTCGCCCGCGAGTTTGGCGGCCTCGGGGATGTCGCCCGTGTCGAAGACGAAGCCGAGTTCGAGGGCGTGGCAGGAGCCGAGGTCGGGGAGGTTGGAGGGCCAGGCGAACTCGTAGAGGTGGGAGTTTCCGGGGCGGGCGTCGGCGAGGCGGTGCAGCGGGTAGCGGAGCAGGTGGTCGGTGACGAGCTGGCCGACGGTCTCGGCGGTGCCGGCCGCGGGGTGCAGGGCGCGGTAGCCGCGCGGGACCTCGACTCCGCAGTGGCAGCGGGCCATCGCACCGGCCAGGGCGACCGCGCCGAGCCGGTCGACGCGCTCGTGCAAGCCGCCGGGGACCAGCCACAGCCGGTACTCGTCGCGGGTCCAGCCCAGCAACAGGTCGACGTCGCGGGCGACTTGACCATCGACGAGGGCCTCCAGCGGGTCGCGGGGCACCAGTTCGCCGTCGATGACGATCCCGAAGCCGGGCCCGCCGAGCACCGGGCTGCTGAGTCTGCCGACGTCGGCCTGGGTGCGCAGCAGCAGTTCGCGGTCGACGGCGGCGAAGGCCTCGGCGGTGGCGGGGACCTTCAGCCGGGTCGCCATCCGGCGCACCATCCGCCGTACCTTGTCGCGGTCGAAGGCCTCCGGGGGCCCGCTCTGGAGGACGGCCCGTCGTACGAGCCCCTGGGCCTGCGGGGCGGCGAGCAGGGCGCCGATGCTGATCGCGCCGGCGGACTGGCCGAAGAGGGTGATCCGGTCGGGGTCGCCGCCGAACGCGGCGATCGACTCGTGCACCCAGCGCAGCGCGGCCAGCTGGTCGCGCAGGCCGGGGTTGGCGGGCGCGTCCGGAAAGAGGCCGTAACCCTCCACGCCCAGGCGGTAGTTGACCGAGACGAGGACGACTCCGTCGCGGGCGAAGGCGTGGCCGTCGTAGACGGGGACGGCCGAGGAGCCCCGGGTGAGCGCGCCACCGTGCAGCCAGACCATGACCGGCAGCCGGGCGCCCGGGCCGGGTTCCGGGGTCCACACGTTGAGGTTGAGGCAGTCGTCGCCGGGGACGACGGGGTCGGAGAGCAGCTTGGCGAAGGCGTCGGAGTACGGCGGTTTCGGCGGGGTCGGGCCGAAGGCGAGCGCGTCGCGCACTCCGGTCCAGGGCTCGGGCGGGACGGGCGGGCGGAATCTGCGCGACCCGAAGGGGGGCGCCGCGTAGGGGATGCCCCGGAAGACCGCGATCCCTTTCTCGTACCGGCCCCGTACCGCCCCGTAGGGGGTTCCCACCACGGGGCCCGTCTGCTCCGCCGCCGCCGCTGTCACAGCCGTCATCTGCCCACCAGCTCCTCACCGCGCTCGTGAACCATGCTCATCAGAGCATCACATCGCGGCTGACTATTCCGGCGGACGAACGCGGCCGGACGGGTGTGCGGTCGGGCTTGCGGAGGCCTGCGCGGAAGGGGCGTTCGGGACTGCGCGTCCCCCGACCGATTGACCCCCGCTCCCCGGCAGATCTACGGTAGAAGACGCTTTCAGAAAACGTTTCCGAAGCAGCATCCCACGCCGCACTACTGGAGGGTCATGCCCAGCGCCCAGCCGCCGAGGGCCGTGTTCGCCATGGATCCGGTGCACCTGCCCCTGCTCTTCCCCCCACCCCTGATGGCACGGCTACGGCAGACGGCCGAGATCGACCCCGGGCTCGTCGTACGGGACTTCGCCGCCCCCGAGGCCGCCGCGGCCCTGGCCGGGGCCGAGGTCCTGATCACCGGCTGGGGCTGCCCCCACCTCGACGCCGACGCCCTCGCGGCGGCACCCCGGGTGCGCGCCGTGCTGCACGCGGCGGGCTCGGTCCGCTCGCTGGTCGGCGAGGCCCTGTGGGAACGCGGAGTAACCGTATCCAGTGCGGTCACCGGCAACGCGCTGCCGGTCGCGGAGTACACCCTCGCCATGATCCTGCTCGTCGGAAAGGACACTTTCGCGCAGCGGGAGCGCTTCCGGCACGCGCACACGTACCCGACGCCCGCCGAGACCGCCGCGATCGGCAACCTCGGCCGCCGCATCGGCGTCATCGGCGCCTCACGGGTGGGCCGCCGCCTGCTCGAACTGCTGCGGCCCTACGACTTCGAGGTCCTCCTCCACGACCCCTACGTCGGCGTCACCGAGGCCACCGCGCTGGGTGCCGAACTCCTGCCGCTGGACGACCTGTTGAGCCGCAGCGACATCGTCAGCCTGCATGCCCCCGACATCCCCGAGACCCAGCGCATGCTGGACCGCGGGCGGCTCGCCCTGATCCGGGACGGCGGGGTGCTGATCAACACCTCCCGGGGCGCGCTGATCGACCACGACGCCCTCACCGACGAGCTGCTGTCCGGCCGGCTGACCGCGATCCTGGACGTCACCGAGCCGGAGCCGCTGCCCTCCGCCTCCCCGCTCTACCAGCTGCCGAACGTCTTCCTCACCCCGCACATCGCGGGCTCGCTCGGCAACGAGCTCGCGCGGCTCGGCTCCATCGTCGTCGACGAGCTGGAGCGGCTGGCCGCGGGCCTGCCACCGGCCCACGAGGTGCGGCACGCGGACCTGGCCCGTGTCGCCTGAGCCGGGCCGTCCACAGGGCCTCCTGCCTGGAACAACGATGGGATACGGTTTCCGGACCGGCGCGGGAGTGGACCCTCGCGCGCCCGGTGGGGAAGCCGATACCGCGAAGGAGTCGCCACGGTGAGTCAGCGCAAGACGTCGGGCGACGTCGGCCGGGCCACGATCCGGGACGTGGCGGAGCGCGCCGGGGTCTCGGTGGCGAGCGTCTCGCGTGTGCTGTCCGGCAACTATCCGGTGTCGGAGGAGCTGCGCCGCCGGGTGATGAAGGTCGTAGGCGACCTCGACTACGTCACCAACGCGCACGCCCGTTCCCTGGCGGGCGGCGGCACACCGACCGTGGCGATCCTCATCAACAACATCACCGGCGCGGCATTCGCCCATGTGGCCAAGGGAGTTGAGGGCGCGGCCACACTGCGCGGCTGGCTCTCCCTGGTCGGCACCACCGGCGACGACCCGGAGCGCGAACTCGCGCTGGTCAACCTCATGCGCCAACAGGGCGTCGCCGCCGTGGTGTTGCTGGGCGGCGCCTACGACGTCGACGAGTACCAGCTGCGCATGGCCCGCTTCGCCCGCTCCCTCGACGCGGCCGGCTCGCACCTCGTGCTCGTCGGCCGCCCGCCGCTGGAGGGCGACGTCCCGGCCACGACGGTCGACTACGACAACGAGGGCGGCGCCTACGCCATGGCCAGCCATCTCCTCTCGGCCGGCCACCGCAGGGTCCTGCTGCTGCCCGGACACGCCGAACTCACCACGGCACAAGGCCGGTTGAGGGGGGCGCAACGGGCCTTCGAGGCGTACGGCGTGCCGTTCGACCCGGGGATGGTGCGGCACGGTCCGTACGACTACGAGCACGGGTACGAGGCGGTCGAGGAGAGTCTGAAGAGGGGGGTGGACTTCACGGCGGTGCTCGCGGGCACCGACGTGGTCGCCGCGGGTGCCATGCAGGCGCTGCGCGCGGGAGGTCTCAGGGTGCCCGAGGACGTGTCGATCGTCGGCTACGACGACATCCCGCTGGCCTCCCAGCTCACCCCTCAGCTGACCACCGTGCACGTCCCGTACGAGGAGATGGGCCGGGTCGCGCTGCGCGCGGTGGCGGACCGGCGCGAGGGCGGCGGCGCGGGCCGGCGCAGGGGAAGCGACGGCGACCATCTGGTGCTAGGCACGCATGTCGTCGTACGGAACTCGGTACGACCGCCCGCCCGACGGGACTAGTTCAGCACACGGAACCAGGGCGTTACGTAACCGGTTTCTCTTCAAATCCCCAGGCCGGATGGGGTCTGTCCAGGGCCGTCGAAACAAGTCGCTGCACACCTCTTGCTCCGCACAGGTCCCGATGTCTACCTTCCAAGCAACCGGTTTCTACCTCTTCTCTTCCGAAGGAACACGGTCTGATGAACTTCACCAGCCCCCGGAGAAGGTTCGCTCGGGCAGCCGTCGCGGGCCTCGCACTGACAGGTCTGCTCTCCGCCTGCGGCGGATCCGGTTCCGGGGACTCCAAGTCCTCGGGGCCGGTCACCCTCCCCTTCTGGGGCTGGGCCAACGGACAGGACGCCGTAGTGAAGGCGTTCAACGCCGCTCACAAGGACATCAAGCTCAAGTACACCAAGGTCACCGACCAGTTGACGATGCAGAAGCAGCTCACCAACGCGGTCAAGGCCGGCAACGCGCCCTGCCTGGTGCAGAACACGGCGGAGTACGTGACCACCTGGGTCTCGCAGGGCGCGCTCGCCGACATCACCAAGTACGTCTCCGCCGACAAGGACAAGTTCAACGCGGGCGCGTGGGCCGGCGCGCAGGTGCAGGGCAAGTCCTATGGCGTGCCGACCAGTTCGGCCCCCGCCTTCACGATCTACCGCACCGACATCTTCCAGAAGTACGGCCTGAAGGCGCCCACGACCTGGGACGAGTTCATCGCCGCGGGCAAGGTGCTGAAGAAGCACGGCATCAAGATCACCAACTACGCCGGTGAGGACCCGAGCACCCTGGAGGTGCTCTCCATGCAGGCCGGGGCGCACTGGTACGCCATCGACGGCAACTCCTGGAAGGTGGACTTCCAGGACGCGGGCAGCCTCAAGGCGGCCAAGGTGATCCAGGACATCGTCGACAACGACCTCGCCTCCAAGCTCTCGTTCGCCGACTACGCGGCCGTACAGCGCAACTACGACAACGGCGGCACCGCGACCCGGCAGATCTCCACCTGGCAGATGGCGGGCATGGTGCAGAACTTCACCAAGTCCGACGGGAAGTGGGCGCTGTCGCCCTGGCCGACGTTCGCGGGCGAGGCCGCCAAGACGCCCGCGGGCACCAACCAGAGCGGTGGCGTCACCCTGGTGACCAAGCAGTGCGCGCACCAACAGCAGGCAGCCGAGGCCGCGTTGTGGATGTCGACCGACACCGGCGCGGTGAAGACGATGGCCAGCCCGACCACCGGCAACGGTGTGATGCCGGCGCTGGCCGGCAGCAACGCGTATGTCGCCGAGGCGATCTCCGACAAGCTGCTCGGCACGAACTACGAGCCCGCGAAGAAGATCGTCACCGACAGCCTCGACACGGTCACCTCGGACTGGGTGTTCGGCCCGGACTGGACCGCCATGTTCACCGAACTCCAGACGGGCTGGGCGAAGGTGATGAACAAGGAGGAGAAGGTCACCGATCTGCTGGCCCACATGCAGGAGTGGACGGTCAAGGACCTGAAGTCCCGCGGTATCAGCGTCAAGGGCTGAGGCAGCACAGATGATTCGCTCCCAGCGCTGGAAGGGTGCCGCGTTCACGGTGCCCTTCCAGCTCGGTTTCGTGTTCCTCTACCTGATACCGATCGGGTACGCCGTCTACGAGTCGCTGTTCGTGGAGCACCAGTCCGGGCTCGGCCTCGGTGGCTCCACGGAGAAGTTCTCCGGCCTCCACAACTACCAACAGGGCCTGACCGACTCGGCGTTCATGAACTCGGTACTGCGCGTGGTGCTGTTCGCGTGCGTGCAGATCCCGGTGATGCTGCTCGTCAGCCTGCTCCTTGCACTGTTCCTGGACGCGCTGTCCTCGAAGGTCGCGGGCCGCTTCCGCATCCTGCTCCTTGTGCCGTACATGATCCCCGGGGTGGTCGCGGCGATCGTGTGGATCAACCTTTACAGCCCGGACGTCGGCCCGCTGACCCCGCTCGGCAAGGTGTTCGGCCTGTCCTGGAACTTCTTCGCGCCCTCGATGGTGTGGCCGTCCATCGGCAACCTGCTGACCTGGCACGGCATCGGCTACAACATGGTCATCATCTACTCGGCGCTCCAGGGCGTGCCCCGCGACCTCTTCGAGGCGGCCCGGCTCGACGGCGCCTCCGAGTTCCAGGTCGCCCTCAGCATCAAAATCCCTTACGTACGAGGGGCGTTGGTGCTGACCGGGATGCTCTCGATCATCCAGATGCTGCAGATCTTCAACGAGCCGGCGCTGTTCCGGAACGTCACCCCGCAGACCGTGAACGACAGCTTCACCCCGATCATGATCATCTACAACCAGGCGTTCAACGCGGGCAACTACCACTACGCGGCGGCCCTTTCGGTCCTCCTCGCCCTCATCCTCGGCCTCGCCTCCTTCCTCTTCTACCGGCTCACCGCGAAGGAGGCCGACTGATGACTCTCACCGCAGACCGCCGGACAACTCGTCAGGTCCGCCGTCTCGACAAGCCCGATCCGGCGGCCCGTTCACGCGGCGGCCAGCGTTTCCTGCTCGTCGGGCTGGTCCTGGCGAGCGCCTACAGCCTGTTCCCGGTGTGGTGGCTGATCGTCGCCGCAACCAAGAACCGCACGGGCCTGTACCAGAGCAACGGCCTCTGGTTCTCCGGCATGCACCTTTGGGCCAACGTGCGTCAGGTCTTCACCTACGAGAACGGCATCTTCCTGCGCTGGACCGCCAACTCGTTCCTCTACGCCGGCGTCGGCTCCCTCGGCGGCACCCTCATCGCGCTCGCCACCGGCTACGGCCTGGCGCGCTTCGAATTCCCGGGCCGCAGCGCGGTGTTCGCATGCGTGGTGGGTTCGTTCCTGATCCCGATCGCGCTGCTCACCCTGCCGCTCTACCTGATGTTCTCGAAGATCGGCCTGGTCGACACCCCCTGGGCGATGCTGATCCCCTGCCTGATCAACCCGTTCAGCGTCTACCTCGCCAAGGTCTACACCGAGGCCACGATCCCCTTCGAACTCCTCGAAGCGGCCCGCCTCGACGGCGCGGGCGAACTCCGCATCTTCTTCAGCATCGTGCTGCGGATGATGACCACGGGCGGCGCCACGGTGTTCCTGCTCGCGTTCGTGAACACCTGGAACGCCTTCTTCCTCCCCCTCACCGTCCTGCGCGGCGAGAACAACTGGACCCTCAACATCGGCCTCTACAACTGGTCCGGCAAACGCCTGGAGTCGGGCGTCGACCTCACCGGCCTGGTCCTGACCGGCGCGCTGCTGTCGATCGTGCCGATGGCCGTGATGATGGTGGCGATGCGGCGGTACTGGCGCACGGGCGTCACCCTGGGAGCCCTCAAGTGACCGTGCTGCACAACCCCGTTGTCCGCGGTTTCGCCCCCGACCCCTCGATGGTGAGGGTCGGCGACCGGTACTACGTGGCGACGAGTTCCTTCGAGTGGTTCCCGACGATCCCGATCCACCGCTCACGGGATCTCGCGCACTGGGAGTACGCGGGCCACGTCCGTGGCGCGGTTCCCGGCGACTCCCTCGCCGGTGTCCCGGACTCGGGCGGTATCTGGGCGCCCTCGCTGAGCTGGGACGGCGAGCGCTTCTGGATGACCTACTCGGTCGTCCGCTCGGTCGGCACGCCGTACTTCGACGCCGACACCTACATCACCACGGCCTCGGACATCGGCGGGAAGTGGAGCGCCCCGCAGCGGGTCGTGAGCCACGGTTTCGACCCGGCGCTGTTCCACGACGAGGGCCGGCTGTGGCTGCTCAACCTCCAGAACGACCACCGCCCCGGCGGCCGGCGCTTCGCGGGCATCGTCGCGACCGAGCTGGACCGCGACACGCTCGCCCCGGCCGGCCCGACCCATCTGCTGCTCCAGCACGAACGGCTCGTCGAGGGGCCGAAGTTGGTGCGGCGGGGCGACTGGTACTACCTGCTCCTCGCGGAGGGCGGCACCGGGTTCGAGCACGGGGTGCTGGTGGCGCGCGGCCGTACGGTCACCGGTCCGTACGAGGTCGACGACCGTCCCCTGCTGACGTCCCGGGACGACCTGTCGGTGCCGTTGCAGAAGGCGGGACACGGCGAGCTGGTCGAACTGCCGGACGGTGAATGGGTGTTGAGCCACTTGGCGGCGCGACCGGTCCAGACGCCTGCCGGACCCCGGTGCACTCTTGGCCGCGAGACGGCGGTCCAGCCCGTGACGTGGGACGACGCGGACGGCTGGCCCAGGCTGCGCCACGGGGGTTGGCACCCGGTGGTAAAGGTCGCCGTATCGCCGCGATCCGCCGCACCACCCGGCCAAGTCGCGCACTCCGAAGAGCCGTTGGGGTGGCCGTGGAGCAGTCCGCGCGGATACCCGGACCCGTCCTGGGCCGACGCCACCACCCGCCCCGGCTGGATCCGGCTGCGCGGGCGGCACGGGCCGGAGTCGCGGTGGGCGCACAGTCTGCTCGCCCAGCGGCTCACGGAGCATCGGGCGGAGGTCGAAGTCACCGTAGAGGCACGGCCGTTGACGTTCACGCAGGCGGCGGGGCTGGTGCTCTGGTACGGCGCCGACGCGTATCTCGGCCTGGACCTGACCTGGGCGGAGCCCGAGGGTGAGGAACAGCGGGGGCAGCAGTGGCGGGACGGCGGCGGGCGTACGGCGCTGAGGCTGGTGGAGCGGGACGAGGACGTCACGCGTGAAGTGGCCGTCGTCGAGGTCGAGTTCGGGGCGACGGTGACGATGGGGGCGACGGTCGACGGCGCCGACGCGCGTTTCTGGTACGTCCGTGACGGCGAACGCGTGCCGGTGGGACCGGTGTTGGACTTCAGCCGGCTCTCCGACGACCACGGCTCGCGGCTGCGCTTCACCGGGGCGATGGCCGGGATCCATGCCGTGGATCTCGTCGGCGCGGAGTTCAACGCCGACTTCGGCGGCTTTCACCTGGAGTGCACCCCGCCCGGCTGACCTGTTCGGGGTTTCGAAAGATCGGGTCGCCGCCATCACGTGAATTCCCTGGTCTTCCCGCCGTGTTGACGCGCATCTATCGTAGGAAGCGCTTTCTGATCGGTTGGTGGTCGGGCCGTGGAACAGCGCTGGTCGAAACTTTCGATGGCCCTCGGGCGGGCTGGAGAGGTGGTTCCCGATGGTCCGTGCGGGGAGCGCGAGCATGACGGCAGGGCCGACGCTGGCGGTCGTGGCCCGTGAGGCCGGGGTGTCCGTGCCGACGGCGTCGAAGGTGGTCAACGGCCGGGAGGACGTGGCGCCGGAGACCCGGCGGCGGGTGACGGAGGCGCTGGAGCGGCTCGGTTATGTGCGCAGGCCGCGCTTCGACGCGAACAAGGCGCCGGGACTTGTCGACCTGGTCGTGCACTCGCTGGAGAGTTCCTGGTCGGGGGCGGTGCTGCACGGGGTGGAGGAGGCGGCGTACGAGGCCGGGCTCGAGGTGGTGGTCTCGGCCGGGCTGACCCGGACACGGGCCGACAGGCCCGAACGGGGCTGGCTGGACAAGCTGGTTGGCAGGGGATCCTCCGGAGTCCTGTTCAATCTGGCCGAGTTGACGCCGTCGCAGTACGCGTGGCTCGACCAGCACCGCATTCCGTTCGTGATGATCGACCCGGTGCAGGAGCCGCCGCCGGGTGTGGTGTCGGTGGGTGCGGCGAACTGGCACGGCGGGGTGACGGCGACCGAGCATCTGCTGGCGCTGGGCCATGAACGCATCGCCGTGATCGCCGGGCACCGGCACAAGATGTGCAGCAGCGCCCGCGTCGCCGGCTACCGCTCCGCGCTCGCCTCCGCCGGGGTACCCGCGCACCCCGACTACATCCGCCACGGCGGCTTCGACCAGGCCATGGCCCGCACCCGGATGCGTGAACTCCTCGACCTCCCCGAACCACCGACAGCGGTCTTCGTCTGCTCCGACCGCATGGCCCTCGGCGTCTACGAGGCCCTGGCGGAACGGGAGTTGAGCATCCCTGACGACATCAGCGTGGTCGGCTTCGACGACCTGCCCGAGGCCCGCTGGGTGACACCGGCCCTGACCACGGTCCGGCAGCCGCTGTCGGAGATGGCGGCCACGGCGCTGCGCCTCCTGGTCCGCATGATGCACGGCGACCGTCCGGAGAGTACCCGGACGGAGTTGTCGACGCGGTTGGTGGAGCGGGCGAGTACGGGGGTACCGAGAAACAGTTCATAGGTGCCGGTGCCGCCGCTGTAGGGCTGGTCCGACCGGCCGGGGTGGACGTAGAGGTAGGGACGGCCGCCGACCGAGTTGCCTCGGCCAGTTGATCCCGCCCAGCAGCTGCGCGCGGATGTCCGGGTCCTCGTACGCCTCCGCCGTATGGCCGAGGGCCGTGCAGAAGACCCACGTCCTGGTTGCCTTGTGCGATCCGGTGCAACCGCACACCTTCTACAGGAAGAGCCCGTCTGCGGACTCGTGGTTCGTCGGGATCCTTTCACCGGTCGAGGACGTGTCCGATTCGTTCAAGACCCGTCGCCCGCCCCCGCCTACCGTGGCCCCATGACTCCACGATTCGACGCGATCGGCCTGGTCGTCTCCGACATGGCCGCCTCTGTCGCCTTCTACCGTCGGCTCGGGTTCGGTTTCCCCGAGGGTGCCGAGGATCAGCCGCATGCCGAGGTTCAACTCCCCGGCGGGCTGCGGCTGTTGCTGGACACGGAGGACACCGTCCGCTCGTTCCACGCGGGTTGGCAGCCGCCCACCGGGGGCAGTGGCCGGGCCGCGCTCGCCCTGCTCTGCGACGATCCCGCCGAAGTCGACCAGGTCTACGAGGAGTTGGTCGGCGCCGGGTACCACGGTGAGCTCAAGCCGTGGGACGCGTTCTGGGGGCAGCGATACGCCGTTGTGCACGACCCCGACGGAAACGGCATTGACCTCTTCGCACCACTGAAGCCTGCCTAGCCAGCACGGCCGAGCAGCTGCCCCAACGGCATCCCCGCCAACTCCCTGACGTCCCGGGCGAGATGGGCCTGGTCCGCGTAGCCGGACCGGGCCGCCGTCTCCGCGAAGGGGAATCCGGCGCGGGCCAGTGCGAGGGCGCGCTGGAGGCGCAGCACGCGGGCGAGCGTCTTGGGGCCGTAGCCGAAGGCGGTCAGGGAGCGGCGGTGCAACTGGCGGGCGCCGAGGCCGAGTTCGTCGGCGGTGGTGGCGACGGGGCGGCCGGTGTCGAGGGCCGCCACGAGGTGTCGTAGGAGTGGATCGGGTGGGGGTGTGTGAGCGGCGCGGTCCAGTGCCACTTCCTCCAGTGCTGTCGCGGGGTCGGGCGACGTGTCGACGCGGGCGGTGAGGCGTCGTACCGTCGCGGCGGGCCACAGGTCGGTGAGGTCGACGCGGCGGTCGCGGAGTTCGTGGGCCGGGACTCCGAGGAAGGTGGGGGCGGTGCCGGGGTAGAAGCGCACGCCGGCCCAGTGCGCGGGCCGGGCCCCGGGGACGTAAGCCCGGGTGTCGGGGCCGGCGACCAGCAGGCGCCCCTCGTTCCAGAGGAGGTCCATGCAGCCGTCGGGCAGGACGGGGTGGACCGGGGTCGTGACGGGGTTCTCGATGGTGCGGGTCCACACCACCGCGCCCGGCAGTCGCGATGCCCTCTCCGCGTACACACCGGCCAGGCTACGCCGACCGCGTCCGGTGCTCCTGCGGGCTGACGCCGTAGACGCGCTTGAACGCGCCGGACAGCGCGAACGCGCTGCCGTAGCCCACGTCCCTCGCTATCGCGGCGATCGTGTCGTCCGTGTCGCGGAGGCGGTCCGCGGCGAGGGCGAGGCGCCAGGCGGTGAGGTAGGACATCGGGGGTTCGCCGACCAGGTCGGTGAAGCGGCGGGCCATGGCAGCGCGGGAGACAGCGGCCTTGGTGGCGAGGGAGGCGACCGTCCAGGGGTGGGCGGGGTCGTCCTGGAGGAGGCGTAGGGCCCTGCCGACCACCGGGTCCGCGAGTGCCCGGTACCAGGCCGGGGCCTCCGCCTCCGGGCGGGAGAACCAGGCCCTCAGGGCGGCGATGACCAGGAGGTCCAGGAGGCGGTCCAGGACGACTTCCTGGGCGGGTTCGTCGCGGACGATCTCCTCCATGAGGAGGGGCGTGAGCGGGCACTCCCAGACCTCGGAGGGGAGGGAGAGCAGAGGTGGCAGGGCGTCCAGGAGGCGGCCGTTGATCTCGCCGCGCATGAGGTAGGTGCCGATGAGCATCACCGTGGAGCCGTCGAGGCGGTCGCCCCAGGTGCGGACGCCGAGGTCCATCGAGCCCTTGAGGGACGTGCCGTCGGGGTAGCTGCACTCGCCGCCGGGCAGGATCAGCGCCTGCGGGGGTGTGTCCGGGGCGTCGCCGCAGGTGTAGGGGGCGGGGCCGCGCGCGATCGCGAGGTCGCCGGCCCGGAGGCGTATCCGCTCGCCCGTCTCGGGAGTGACGCAGGCGTCGCCGCGGACCATGAGCATGACCGTCAGCGGGGCGCGGTCCTCGATGCGCAGGGCCCACGGCGGATCGAAGCACGCGCGGATCATGAAGGCGCCACGCGCGCGCGGACCCTCCAGAAGGCCTGACAGGGCGTCCATACGGCCAGCGTAGACGCGCGCTCATGGGAATGAGCCGTTCAGCGATGGCCCGTGCTCGGGCACGGGCGTTGACTGGATGGCATGACAGAGAACGCACGGGACATGACGTTGGTGGTGACGGGCGCTTCTGGTCGTACGGGGCGCCGGGTGGCGGAGGCCGCGCGGGCAGCGGGGCTGACCGTACGGGCGGCCTCGCGGGCGCAGGGCTTCGACTGGGCGGACCGGTCGACGTGGGCGGACACCCTGCGGGGTGCCGATGCCGCGTACCTGGTGTATCCCTCGGACGTCGGGGCGCCGGACGCGCCCGGCGCGGTGGGGATGTTCGCGCACGAGGCGGTCGGGCTCGGCGTACGGCGGCTGGTGCTGCTGTCCTCGCGGGGCGAGGAGCGGGCGCGGCCCACGGAAGAGGCGCTGCGCGGGTCGGGGGCGGACTGGACGGTCGTACGGGCGGCGTGGTTCGCGCAGAACTTCAGCGAGGGGCCGTTGGTGGAGGGGCTGCGGGAGAGCGGGGAGCTGGTGTTTCCGGCCGGTGAGGTGCGGGAGCCGTTCGTCGACGTGCGGGACATCGCGGACGTGGTGGTGGCCGCGGTGACGGCCGGGGACCGGTATGCCGGGCAGGCGCTCACGGTGTCCGGGCCGCGGCTGCTGACCTTCGGGGAGGCGGTCGCGGAGATCTCCGCGGCGGCGGGGCGGGCGTTGACCTACCGGGCGGTGTCGGCCCGTCAGTACGGGGACGATCTGGCCGGGTTCGGGGTGCCGGACGGGGAGGTCGAGTTCCTGGTGGAGCTGTTCGAGTCGCTGCTCGACGGGCGCAACGCGTATCTCTCCGAGGGGGTTCAGGAGGTGCTGGGGCGCGAGCCGCGCGACTTCGCGGAGTTCGCGCGGGAGGCCGCGGCGGCGGGCGTCTGGAAGGTGTAGCGGAGCGTTACTCCACCGGTCCCGGTGTGTCTCCGCCGCTCTTGTGGGTGCTCTTGGCATGCGTGCTCTTGGCGTGCGTGCTCTTGGCGTGCGTGCGCAGCCTGGACGTGACGTCCTCGGGGGGCAGGAAGCGGGACCAGCGTTCCGGGAACTCGGAGGGCATGTCGCCGTCCTCGGGGTCGTCGAAATCCTCGTCGTCCTCGCCGCCGTGGGTGCGGGCGGCGGCCATGCGGGCGACGTACTCGGCGGCCTGCTCCTCGTGCCGGCGTTCGTTGGCGGCGCGGGCGGCGGCCGTCGCGGCGGCCGGCCAGACCCGGTCGATGGCCGCGTTGACGGCGGCCCCGACGAGTACGGCGAACGCGGACACGCCGATCCACAGCAGTACGGCGACGGGCGCGGCGAGGGAGCCGTAGATGGTGGGGCCCTCGACCGTGCCGGTGAGGTAGATGCGCAGCAGGTAGCTGCCGAGGACCCACATGGCGAGGGCTACCAGGGAGCCGGGCACGTCCTCGATCCACGGGGAGCGGACGGGGACGGAGACGTGGTACAGCGTCGTGAGGAAGACGACGGACAGGACGATGACGACGGGCCAGTACAGGACCTGTACGACCGTCTCCGACCAGGGCACGACCTTCACCACGGCGTCCGGTCCGGCCACCATGAGGGGCAGCGCGACCGAGCCGATCAGCAGGGCCGCGACGAACAGCGCGAAGGACACGATCCGGGTCTTGACGATGCCGCGTACGCCGTCGAGGCCGTACATCACGGTGATGGTGTCGATGAAGACGTTGACCGCGCGGGAGCCCGACCAGAGGGCGAAGAGGAAGCCGATGGAGATGACGTCGGGCCGGCCGCCCTTCATCACGTCGTGCAGGATCGGCTGGGCGATCTCATGGACGCCCTTGTCGGTGAGGACGGTGCGGGACGCCTCCAGGATGTTGTTCTCCAGGCCGGCGATGCTGTGGGCGCCGGTCCAGCTGTCGACGTAGCCGAGCAGGCCGATGAGGCTCAGCAGGAGCGGGGGGACGGAAAGCAGCGTGAAGAACGCGGCCTCGGCCGCGAGGCCCAGGATGCGGTACTCCATGCAGGAGTTGACGGTGTCCTTGACCAGCAGCCAGGCGGTCCTGCGCTTGGAGACGTTCCGGTAGAGGGCACGTGCCCGGTGGAACCGGCCGGTGGGCCGCTCGGGGGTTTCACTTGCTGACTGCACGCCCTAAAGGTATCCGCCGCGCCGGGATGCACTCATCCCCCGGGGGCGTCGGCCGGGACGGGGCGCCTGCTGGAGCGCCGTGTCATGCCCGCGCTGGCCGAAACTTTTCGGTCCTTGATTCGAATTGGCATTCGAGATTTTAATGGTTGTTTCGGAGAGCTTCCCGGTGAGGACTTCGCCCGTCAATCTTGATTGACCACCTCCACACCTCGCGAAGTCGAAAAGGCGCCATTGCCCAAAACACCCTTGACCCGTTCCGGAATGTCCAGAAATAATCCGGACTGCATTCGTTGCGCGCGTTGGGACGACGTCAGCGCACACGACTCGGGGGAAATCACATTGGGTCCATGACCGGGATCCCGTCTCAGAAATTCACTTTCACCCCACCCGTTTCGCGTGTGCCGTTTTCGTCTTTGGCGATTTTGGCAATTCAAAGACAATGATCAGCACCAAGGAGCCACGTGGTGGGAAAACCCGGCACCGGCACCGAGACCGTTCTCGCAGAGGTCCTGGCCGGTGTCGTACGCAAGGAAGCCATACCGCTCGACAGTCACTTCTTCGACGACCTGGGCGCCAACTCGCTGGTGATGGCGCACTTCTGCGCCCGGGTCAGGAAACGCGACGACCTGCCGGCCGTCTCGATGCGGGACGTCTACGGCAATCCGACGATCCGTAGTCTCGCGGCGGCACTCGCCGACACCTCCGAGCCTTCCGCGCCGGCCGTCGCCGAACCTCCGCCATCCGGCAGCACGGCCCGCTATCTGTTGTGCGGGTTGCTCCAGTTCCTCGTATTCGCGGTCTACTGCGCACTCGCCGGACTTGTCACCGGGCGCGGGTACGAATGGGTTTCCGGCGGTTCCGGAGTGGCGCAGGTTTATCTGCGTTCCGCGATATTCGGCGGCGCGGTGTTCATCGGTGTGTGCACGGTGCCCGTGGTGGCCAAGTGGGTACTGGTCGGCCGCTGGAAGGAGACCGAGTTCCCGGTCTGGAGCCTCGCCTATGTCCGGTTCTGGACGGTCAAGGCGCTGCTGCACGCCAACCCGATGATCCTGTTCGCCGGCAACCCGCTGTACGTCCTCTACCTGCGCGCCCTCGGCGCCCGGATCGGCAAGGGCGTCACGATCCTGTCCCACTCCGTCCCGGTCTGCACCGACCTGCTGACCGTCGGAGAGGGAACGGTCATTCGCAAGGACTCCTTCTTCCTCTGCTACCAGGCGCACGCCGGCCGTATCCGCACCGGCCGGGTCACGCTCGGCAGCGGCGTGTACATCGGCGAGAAGACGGCCCTCGACATCGGCACGGTCATGGGCGACGGCGCCCAACTCGGCCACTCCTCCGCCCTGTACGACGACGCGCGGGTCCCGGCGGGCGGGCGCGTGCACGGCTCTCCGGCGCAGGCCACGGACGTCGACTACGTCCGCGTCCCGGCGGCGGACTGCTCCACGGCGCGCCGCTTCGGCTACGGCCTGGCCGCGCTCCTGCAGATGGTGCTGGTCTACGTCCCGCTCGCGGTCGGCGGCACCTACATGGTGCTGACCGTGGTGCCGGCCCTCGACCACCTGCTCGACCCGAACAAGAGGGATCTCAACTCGGCCCGCTTCTACGGCGAGGCGCTGGGTCTGTCGCTGGTGGCGTTCGTCGCCTTCGTCGTGCTCGGCTTCACCTCCGTGTCCCTGCTGCCGAGGCTGCTCAGGCCGCTGCTGCGCCCGGACCGGGTGTATCCGCTGTACGGCTTCCATTACTCGGTGCAGCGCGCGGTGGCCCGCCTGACCAACCTGAAGTTCTTCAAGTGGCTGTGCGGCGACAGCTCGTACATCGTCGGCTACCTGAAAGCGATCGGCTACGACCTCGGCGAGGTGGAGCAGACCGGCTCCAACTTCGGTACGGAGGTGCAGCACGAGACGCCGTATCTGGCCAGTGTGGGAAGCGGCACGATGGTCGCGGACGGTCTGTCGATCGTCAACGCGGACTTCTCCAGTACGTCGTTCCGGCTGTCGCACGCCTCGATCGGGCCGCGCAACTTCCTGGGCAACAACATCGCCTACCCCTCCGGAGGCCGTACCGGCGACAACTGCCTGCTCGCCACGAAGGTGATGGTGCCGCTCGACGGCGAAATCCGGGAGGGCGTGGGCCTGTTGGGCTCGCCGTGCTTCGAGATCCCGCGCTCGGTGGAACGGGACAGCCGCTTCGACCATCTGCGCGAGGGCGACGAGCTGAAGCGCCGGCTGACCCTGAAGAACCGCGCCAACCTGCGCTCGATGGGCCTGTATCTGTTCGTGCGCTGGCTGCACTGGTTCGTGCTGACCGTGCTCGGCTTCGCCGCCGTCGACCTGTACGGGGGCGAGGGGATCGGCGGGGGGCTGCTGATCGGCGCGTCCCTGATGCTCGGGCTCGGCTTCACCGCCGGGTACTACGTGCTGGTGGAGCGCCTGGTCGGCGGATTCCGGCCGCTGGAGCCCAAGTTGTGCTCGATCTACGACCCGTACTTCTGGTGGCACGAGCGGCTGTGGAAGGTGCCGGACCACTACATCCAGGTGTTCAACGGGACGCCGTTCAAGAACCTGATCTGGCGGCTGCTGGGCGTGCGCATGGGCCGGCGGGTCTTCGACGACGGCGCCTACATCACCGAGCGCACGCTCACCGCGATCGGTGACGACTGCACGCTGTCGGCGCACACCAAGGTGCAGTCGCACTCGCAGGAGGACGGCACGTTCAAGTCCGAGCTCATCACCATCGGCAACGGCTGCACCCTCGGGGTGGGTGCGCTCGTGCACTACGGGGTGTCGATGGGCGACGGGGCCGTACTCGCCGCGGACTCGTTCCTGATGAAGGGCGAGGAGATGCCCGCGCTGTCGCGGTGGGGCGGGAATCCGGCGGTGGCCCAGCGCGGCGCCGTCGTGCACATGACTCCCTGACGGCGTGGCCGCAGGGGGAACGAAACAGGGGGGAAGAGAACGATGGAGATCATTCCGCGGTGGACGCTCGCTCCGGTGCCCGGTGTGGCGGAGTACGAAGTGTCCCTGCCCGAAGGGCTGTTGATCGAGCCCGCCGCTTTGAAGGCCGCCCATGCGACCGTGCTCGCCGCGCTCTCCGGGGAGAGTGTCGAGGAGGACCCGGCGCTGCAGGTGAGCGTCACGGGCCGCACGCTGCGCCTGCGGTACCGCACCGAGGTCCTGGACGCCGAGGCCGCCGCCCGCATCGCGGGCTACCACGTCACGGTCCTCACCGATCCGAAGCGGACGAGCCTGCTGTCGGAGGCCGAAGTCCGGTTCCAGCTGGAGGAGTTGGCGGGTCCCCGGCGCGAACTGCCGGACCGGCGGGTGCACGAGCTGTTCGAGGACATGGTGGAGGTGTGCCCGGACGCGGTCGCCGCCGTGCAGGGCGACCGGGAGTGGACCTACCGGGAGCTCAACTCCCGGGCGAACCAGCTGAGTCGGGCGCTGCTGGCCCGCGGTCTGACCCGCGAGGGTGTGGTCGCCGTGGTGCTGGAGCGCAACCTCGACTGGATGGCGGCCGTACTCGCCGTGTTCAAGGCGGGCGGCGTCTATCTGCCCGTCGAGCCGCACTTCCCGGCCGACCGTGTGGCGCGGGTGCTCGACCGCGCCGGGTGCGAGCTGGTGCTGACCGAGCACGGCAGCGACGGTTCGCTGGACGCGCCGGGACGGGCGCTCTACGTCGACGAGGCCTACGCCGAGGGACACGCGGACGGCGACCTCGGGATCGAGGTCTCGCCGGGTCAACTCGCCTACATCTACTTCACGTCGGGCTCCACGGGTGAGCCCAAGGGCGCGATGTGCGAGCACGCGGGGTTCCTCAACCATGTGTTCGCCAAGCTCGACGACCTGGGGATCGGGGCCGGGCAGGTGGTCGCGCAGACCGCTCCCCAGTGCTTCGACATCTCGCTGTGGCAGCTGGTCTGCGCGCCGCTCGTGGGCGGGCGGACGCTGCTGGTGGAGCAGGACGTGATCCTGGACGTGCCGCGGTTCGTCGACACCGTCGAGGCGGGGCGGGTCAATGTGCTCCAGGTCGTGCCGTCGTATCTGGAGGCCGTACTGGCCGAGTTGGAGCGGCAGCCGCGCCGACTCCCGGACCTGCGCTGTGTGTCGGTCACCGGGGAGGCCGTGAAGAAGGAGCTCGTGGAGCGCTGGTTCGCGGCGCGGCCCGGGGTGCGGCTGGTCAACGCCTATGGCCTGACCGAGACTTCGGACGACACCAACCACGAGGTGATGGACCGGGCGCCGGACGGGCCCCGGGTGCCGCTCGGCCGGCCGGTGGGCAATGTGCGGGTGTACGTCGTCGACGAGGACCTGGTGCCGGTGCCGCTGGGGGCGCCCGGCGAGATCGTGTTCTCCGGTGTGTGCGTGGGCCGGGGGTACGTCAACGATCCCGAGCGGACGGCGGCGGCGTTCACGGAGGACCCGTACCGGCCCGGTGAGCGGCTGTACCGCAGCGGCGACCACGGGCGCTGGCGGCCCGACGGGAAGCTGGAGTTCCTGGGGCGCCGGGACAGCCAGGTGAAGATCCGCGGCTTCCGCATCGAGATCGGCGAGATCGAGAACGCGCTGCTGCGGGTGGACGGGGTCAGGGACGGCGCGGTGGTCGTCGTCCGCGGGACGCAGCTGGTGGCGTTCTGCACGGGCGCACGGCCGGTGACGGCCGACGCCGTGCGGGCACGGCTCGCCGAGTCGCTGCCCGCGTACATGGTGCCGTCGGTCGTGCACTGGCGGGCGTCGCTGCCGCTGACCGCCAACGGCAAGACGGACCGCCGGACGCTCACCGCGCTCGCCGGTGACCTGGACGCGGTCGGCGAGGGGCCCGGCACGCCCGCCGAGCGCCGGCTGGCCGACGCCTGGGCAGCGGTGCTGGGCATCCCGGCCGAGCGGATCGGCCGCCAGGACCACTTCTTCGACCGGGGCGGCACCTCGCTGGCCGCGGTGAAGCTGGCGGTCGCCCTCGACCGGGCGATCAGCCTCAAGGACGTCACCCGACACCCGGTCCTCGCGGACCTGGCCGGACTGCTGGACCCGCCGGTCTCCTCCTGAGACCCGCCGCACCCCCGGCCGAACGATCGACAGCACCACCGAAAGGAACACCGAGATGTCGCTCTCATCCGCGACCCTTCTCCACGCCGTCACCCAGAGCCCGGACGGTCCGCCGCTGCTGCACGCCGACGCCGGCGCGGACCCTGTCGGCTGGGCCGACCGGCACCGAACGGCGCTGCGGGCCGTCGTCGCCGAGCACGGCTGCATCCTGGTCAGGGGACTCGGCCTCGCCGACCCGGCCGGTACCGAGACCGTCTTCCGGCGGCTCACCGACTCCCTGATGGCCGACCGGGAGCCGTTCGCGCCGCGCCGCACCTACGCGGAGGGCGTGTACTCCGCCACCAAGTGGCCGACCGACCAGCCCATGTGCCTGCACCACGAGTCGAGCTACGCGCTCGACTTCCCCGGACTGCTGCTCTTCGCCTGCCTCGACGCGCCGACCGAGGGCGGCGCGACCCCGGTCGCCGACGCCGAGGCCGTCCTGACCTCGCTGCCCACCACGCTGGTGGACCGCTTCGAGCGGGAGGGCTGGCTACTGACCCGCACGTACCACGAGGAGATCGGGGCGTCGGTCGCCGAGGCCTTCGGCACGGAGGACCGGGGCATCGTGGAGCGCTACTGCCGGGCCCAGGGCATCGACTTCGCCTGGCAGTCCGACGGTTCGCTGCACACCCGGCAGCACCGCGCCGCCGTGCTCCGCCACCCGGTCACCGGCCGCCGCTGCTGGTTCAACCAGATCGCGTTCCTGAACGAGTGGACGATGGAGCCCGAGGTCCGCGAGTACCTGATCGACGTCTACGGCGCCGACGCGCTGCCCTTCAACACCCGCTTCGGGAACGGCGATCCGGTCGACGCGGACATCGTGTCGGCCATCAACGGGGCCTACGACGAACACGTCCGGCGCACGCCGTGGCGCTCCGGGGATCTGCTGCTGGTGGACAACATCCGTACCGCGCACGGCCGGGACCCCTTCGAGGGCCCGCGCGAGGTGCTCGCCGGACTCGGCGACCCGGTACGGCTCACGGACTGCGCGCCGACGGGAGGGGTGAGGGCGGCATGAGCGAATTCACCACGGACTTCGACACACCCTCGTTCGCGGTCATCAGCGGCGAACAGGTCCAACAGGCCCTGACCGGGCGGGAGTCGGAGATCGGCGAGCTGGTGGAGGCCACCTACCGGCTGCACGGCGCGGGCGAGTCGGTGAACCCGCCGTCGTTCTTCCTGCGCTTCGCGGACCGCCCGTCGTCCCGCATCATCGGGCTGCCCGCGTCGCTGGGCGGGACGCAGCGGGTGGACGGTCTGAAGTGGATCTCCAGCTTCCCGGGGAACACCGGCTCGGGACTGCCCAGGGCCTCCGCGGTGCTGATCCTCAACGACCCCGACACCGGCTATCCGTACGCCTGCCTGGAGAGTTCGGTGATCAGCGCGACGCGTACGGCGAGTTCGGCGGCGCTCGCGGCCGAGAAGCTCAGCCAGGGGCGGACGCGTCCGCTGCGGGTCGGGTTCGTCGGGACGGGCCTGATCGCCCGCTACATCCACACCCATCTCCGGGCCACCGGCTGGGAGTTCGAGGAGACGGGCGTCTACGACCTGTCCGCGGACAGCGCGGAGGGGTTCCGGGGATATCTGGAGCGGTCGGGCGCGCAGGGCCGGATCACCGTGCACGACAAGGCCGAAGGGCTCGTCCGCGCCAGCGATCTGCTGGTCTTCGCGACAGTCGCCGGCGCGCCGCACATCCACGATCCGGCCTGGTTCGACCACCATCCGCTGGTCCTGCACGTGTCCTTGCGGGATCTCGACCCGGCGATCCTGCTCGCGTCCGCGAACTTCGTGGACGACGTCGAGCACTGCCTGAAGGCCGACACCTCGCCGCATCTGGCCGAACAGGCCACCGGCGGGCGGGAGTTCATCGACGGCACGCTGGACGACGTGCTGACCGGGCGGGTGGGCGTACCGGCGGACCGCACGGTGGTGTTCTCGCCCTTCGGCCTGGGGGTGCTGGACCTCGCGGTCGGCAGGTTCGTCCATGACGAAGTGGCTCGGCGGGGCGAACTGCGCGTCGTCGACGGGTTCTTCCACGAGCTGCGCCGGTACGGCTGACGGCGATCGTGGCGCACCACAAGGGGGGAAATACATGGCTGTGATCTCCGATCCCTCGGAGTTCAACGAGGACGAGCTCTACGTCGATCTGCGGGCCTCGCTGGGCCTGCCGCTCTATCTGAAATGTGAGGGGTTCAACTTCGCCGGCTCGATCAAGCTGAAGGCCGCCACCGAGATGGTGGACGCCGCCGAGCGGGACGGCGTCCTGCGGCCCGGCTCGGTGCTGGTCGAGTCGTCGTCCGGGAACCTGGGGGTGGCCCTGAGCGTGATCGCGGCGAGCCGCGGCTACGGGTTCCTCTGTGTGACCGACAGACGGTGCAACCTGCCCACGGTGCGGCTGATGGAGACGCTGGGCAGCCGGGTGCACATCATCGACCAGCCGGACGGGCACGGCGGTTTCCTGGGCGCCCGGATCGCGTACGTGCGGGCGCTGTGCGCCTCGGACGAGCGGTATGTGTGGCTCAACCAGTACACCAACCAAGGGAATTGGCGGGCGCACTACCGCACCACGGCACCCGCCATCGCCCGCCGGTTCCCCCAGCTCGACGTGCTGTTCGTGGGGGCCGGCACCACCGGGACCCTGATGGGCTGCGCGCGCTGGTTCTGGCAGTGGCGGCGCCGGGTGCGGATCGTCGCCGTGGACGCGGTCGGCTCGGTCACCTTCGGCGGGGAGGCGGGGCCCCGGATGATCCCGGGGCTCGGCACCAGCGTGGGCTCGCCGTTCCTCGACGAGTCGTACGTCGACGACGTGATCCATGTCGAGGAGACGGACACCGTGGGGACCTGCCGCCGGCTGGCCGCGCGGGGCTTCCTGTTCGGCGGGTCCACCGGCACGGTCGTCAGCGGGGCAGGACAGTGGCTCGCCCGGAACGGCTGGCCGGACCGACGGCACGGCCCGACAGCGGTGGCGATCGCCCCTGACCTGGGCGAACGCTATCTCGACACCGTGTATCGCACGGGCTGGCTGGAGGAGGAGGCAGCCGGGACCGAGATACTGGCGGCCATGTCCCAGTCAGCCTGATGGCGGCGGCGGTGGCTGTTTCACCGCGGAGATCCGGACCACCGCCGCCCGCCCGGGTAGGTTCCAGCCATGGCACGCACCACCCACACCGTGACGAACCAGCCTCCCCCACTGGTCGGCTACGACGTCTTCGCCGCCGACCGCGTCCTGACCTCGGCGGTCGAGCGGCACACGCCGCCCGAACTGTTCACCGAGGTACAGGGCGACCTCTCCGCCCTGGGCCGGGCCGCCGGCTCGGCCCAGGTGCAGGAGTGGGGTGCGCAGGCCAACGACAACCCCCCGGGCCTGCGCACCCACGACCGTTTCGGCAACCGGATCGACGAGGTCGAGTTCCATCCGGCCTGGCACCGGCTGCTCGGCAAGGGCGTGGCCGCGGGGCTGACCAATGCCTGGCACCGCCCGGCCGGCCATGTCAGGCGGGCCGCCGGTTTCCTGGTCTGGACGCAGGTCGAGGCCGGCAACGGCTGCCCGCTGTCGATGACCCACGCGGCGGTGCCCGCCCTGCGCGCCGACCCCGCGCTCGCCGCCGAGTGGGAGCCCCGGCTGACCTCCATGGTCTACGACCGTGGGCTGCGGCCCGCCCACCTGAAGGCCGGGGCGGTCTTCGGGATGGGCATGACGGAGAAGCAGGGCGGCAGCGACGTCCGCGCCAACACGACGGCGGCGCGACCGCTCGCCGAGGACGGGACGTACGAGCTGACCGGGCACAAGTGGTTCTGCTCGGCGCCCATGTCCGACGGTTTCCTCGTGCTGGCGCAGGCGCCCGGCGGACTCACCTGCTTCCTCGTGCCCCGGGTGCTGGCGGACGGCACCCGCAACGTCTTCCTCCTCCAGCGCCTCAAGGACAAGCTGGGCAACCGGTCGAACGCCTCCGCCGAGGTCGAGTTCGACGGGACCTGGGCGCGCCGGGTCGGGGACGAGGGGGCGGGGGTGCGGACCATCATCGGGATGGTCGCGGCGACCCGGCTCGACTGTGTGCTCGGCTCGGCCGGACTGATGCGGCAGGCCGTCGCCCAGGCCGTCCACCACACCGCCCACCGCGAGGCGTTCGGCGGCAGGCTCCTCGACAAGCCGCTGATGCGCAACGTCCTGGCCGACCTCGCCCTGGAGTCGGAGGCGGCGACCACGCTCGGGCTCAGACTCGCGGCGGCCTACGACGACGGCGGTGAACAGGAGCTGGCGTTCCTGCGGTTGGCGGTGCCGACCGCCAAGTACTGGGTGACCAAGCGCTGTTCGACGGTCGCGGTCGAGGCGGCCGAGTGCCTGGGCGGCAACGGCTACGTGGAGGAGTCCGGACTGCCGCGCCTGGTACGGGAGTCACCGCTCAACTCGGTCTGGGAGGGCGCCGGAAACATCCAGGCCCTGGACGTGCTGCGGGCGTTGCGGCGCGAGCCGCAGGCACTGAACGCCTTCCTGGTCGAGGTCGGCAAGGTGCGCGGCGCCGATCACCGGCTGGACGGCGCCATGAAGAACCTGCTCGTCGAACTCGCCGACCTGGACGGCATCGAGGGCCGCGCCCGGCGCCTGGTCGAGCGGATGGCCCTCGTACTCCAGGGGGTGCTGCTCGTCCGGTACGCGCCGCCGGAGGTCGCCGACGCGTTCTGCGCGTCCCGGCTGGGCGGCGACTGGGGTGCCACCTTCGGCACCCTGCCGCCGAGCCTGGACCTGGCGTCGATCGTGGAACGCGCCCGGCCGACGGCCTGAACGGCACCGGCACAACGCGAGGGTGGTGCTGCGCCGACACGGCACCACCCTCGCAGCGTGGGACAAGTTTCAGACACCGTACGGCCGTTCACCAGGGTTGCAGAGGGTTGCAACTTGACGGCCACTGTGTCCGGAGTGTCTCCCTCCGTCACCGGGGGGCGGCACTATGAGAACAACAGTCGATACGGGACCGGAGAGAAGGACCCATGGCGAACCCGCCGGCCGCCCCGACGCAGCACGCCACCGTCGACGCGGCGCGGACGGCACGGATGCTCAGCGACGCCCGGCACACCACGCTCTCCGGACAGCGCGCCCGCACCGCACCGCGCCCGGTGATCGAGGAGTCCTGGGAGCGCGCGTTACGCGGCGGGACCCACCCCGACCACGATCTGCGCACCGGACTGCTCTCCCGCGAGGAGGTCGAACGGCGGCGCGGCGCAAGCCCGTTGCGGCACGTCCTGCCGGTGCTGCGGGAGGGCCTGGTGTCGGTCGCGGACGCCGCCCACCACATCGTGCTGATCGCGGACGACGAGGGCCGCGCGCTGTGGCGCGAGGGCAGTGCGGCCGTGCTGCGCAAGGCCGACGAGGTCGGCATCGAGGTCGGCACGGACTGGCGCGAGGACGTCGTCGGCCCGAACGGCGTGGGCACCCCGGCGGTCGTACGGCGGCCCGTGCAGGTCTTCGCGGCCGAGCATCTCTCGCGTGCGCTGACCGCGTTCACCTGCGCGGGCGCCCCGATCACCGACCCCAGGGACGGCCGGCTGATCGGTGTCGTCGATGTCAGCGGTCCGCTGGAGACCCTGCATCCGGCGACCCTCGCCTGGGTCGACTCGGTGGCGAAACTCGCCGAGGCACGGCTGCGCGAGCTGCACCTGACCTCGCTGGAGCGGCTGCGCGCGGTGGCGGCGCCGATCCTGCCCCGGCTGGACGGCCAGGCCCTGGTGGTGGACCGGGACGGCTGGACCGCGGCGGTCACCGGAATGCCGTACGTGAAGCGGATCGCGTTGCCCAAGTCGCCCTCCGCGAGCCGTCGTTGGCTGCCCTCGCTCGGGCTGTGCTCGCTGGAGCCGTTGGCCGGGGGCTGGTTGGTCCGTGTCGCCGACGAACCGGGGCCGCGCGCCGCCACCCGGATCGTCCTCGACCTCGCGCTGCCGCGCCGCTGGTCGGTGACGGTGTCCGGCTGCGCCGGCTCCTGGACCCATGAACTCAGCCCCCGGCACGCCGAGTTGCTCTACCTCCTGGCCCTGCACCGCACCGGCCGCAGCGCGGCGGGCCTGGCCCAGGACATGTTCGGCGACCCGGGACGCACGGTGACGGTGCGCGCCGAGATGTCGCGGGTACGGCGCTATCTCGGGGCGTTCCTGGAGCACCGGCCGTACCGCTTCTGCGAGGACGCGGAGGTCGAGGTGGTGCTGCCGGACGACCCGCGGGAGTTGCTGCCGTACTCGACGGCACCGGCGGTGACCCGGGGGCGCAGGCCGGTCCCGACGTCGTAGCGGACAGGTGGCGCAAAAGACACGTCGGGCGGCATCTTCCGCATAATTGCAGGGTCTTGCCCCTGGGGCGGCCTTGACTGCCGTAGCATCCCTCTACGGGCCACCCCACCTGCTCCCTGGTCAACGCACGGATCACCAGGCGCAGTTGGCTCGCTCCGGGAGGACACTTATGGGTGCACGTGGGCGACATCGCCGGCGCAGGCGGGGCAGGGCGCTGCGTGCGGCGCTGGCCGGGGCCGCACTCGGCCTCACCGCCGCCGCGACGATGATCAGCGCCTCGCAGGCGACGGTCGGTTCCGATCCCGGGGCGCTGAAGCCGCTCACCTCGGCTTCCGAGCTGGGGAAGTCGGAGCTGCGGGAGAATCTTGAGCCGCAGCGGTCGCTGGACCGGCTCACCACCGCGATGGGGCGTCCGGTGGGCGTCGACACCGTGTTGAAGAGCGCCGACCACACACTCCGCGACGCCGCCGACTGCACGACGGACGAGAAGGCGGCACTGCCCGTCGAACCGGCGGCGACCCGCGCGTACTGCTGGGACAGCGGCGACGCGGCCGACCCGGCGTGGACCCCGCGCTCGGTGACCACCTCGGGCGACGCCGACGAGGACGGCTGGTGGGGTTCGAACCGGGTGATCCTCTCCGGCTGGAGCGCGAACAGCCGCGGCCTGGCCAAGGTCGCCTTCGTGAACGCCGGCGACCCCACCCGTCTCACCTACACGTGGGCCCTCCTCGCCGTACCGACCGAGGGCGGACGCGACTACCGCGGGCTCGTCTCCAAGATCTCCGGCATGGTCTGGTACCAGGACAAGCTCCTGGTCACCACCGGCAGCGGGACCCGCGACGCCTTGTACGTGTACGACATGAACCGCATCCAGCGCGCCACGGTGACGGCCTCCGCGGTCGGCCGGGTGCGCGAGGGCTGGTCGGCCGCCGGGTACCGGTATGTGCTGCCCGCGGTCGGGTCGTACCGGCTGACCGGCGACAGCTCCGCCACCGGGCCCGTCGGTCTCTCGCTGGACCGCAGCACGGTGCCGGACAGCCTGGTCGCCAGCGGCGGGAAGCGGCTGTGGCGCTATCCCTTCAGCCGGGACCCGGCGCGGCCGGGGCTGCTCGCCACCGACTCGGCGGGGCTCGCGGTGCCCGAGGAGGCGTACGCGACGAAGGTCTCCGGCGTCGGGGGCGTGCTCTCGTACGGGTCCGCCTGGTATCTGGGCGGCGCGGCCGGGGAGCAGAGCGGGCACGGCTCGCTGTGGCGGCAGGACGCGAAGGACGCGCGGGCCACCGAGTGCGGGGCCGACGAGACCCACCAGTGCTGGAGCGCGGGGACCGGCTCCCTCTCCTACTGGCAGGAAACGGGCGAGGTCTGGTCGGTCTCCGGCCGGATGCTGTTCGCGCTCCCGCTGACCTCGATCGACCGGTCCCTCGGCTGATCGACAGATCCCGTGGCCGGATGATTCCCTGGCGGGCATGACGAACACCCCCGTGACCACCTGGTCCCTGGAACAGACCGACCCGCGCGACCTCCTCCCGGCCATCACGCCGGACGGCGACGTGCGGATCGTCCGCGCCGAGGTGCCCTCCCCCGAGTTCAGCCGCTGTCTGTACGCGTCCGTGGGCGGGGACATCCTCTGGATCGACCGGCTCGGCTGGACGTTCGCGCAGTGGCAGGAGTACCTGGACCGGCCGGGCACGGAGACCTGGGTCGTGTACGACCGGGGCACCCCCGCCGGGTACATCGAGCTGGCCGCGCATGAGGACGGCGTCGTCGAGATCGCCTACTTCGGACTGATCCCCGCCTTCCGCGGCCGACGCCTCGGCGGCCACCTCCTCTCCTACGGCACCGCCCGCGCCTGGGACCTCGCGGACCGCTGGCCGGGACGGGCACCCACCAAGCGGGTCTGGGTGCATACCTGCAGCCTGGACGGGGCGCACGCGATGGACAACTACCAGCGCCGGGGCTTCAAGCTCTTCGACACGCAGGTCGAGGAAGTGACACTGGTGACCACGCCGGGCCCGTGGCCGGGGGCCTACCCTGCCTGACCTGCGCCGACAAGACAGCGTGCGCGGCTTGTGACCGATGACACCCTCGTCTCACATAGCGGGACCAGGGTGTCCGCATGGCGGACGAAGCTGGACTGTGTCCAGATCGCCGTGACACGCTTCCGTCATGTCTGGAACTGGGATTGCCTTGGTGAGTCGGCGACACGTCGACCTCGGCCGCATGTCCAGCGCCATCTGTCCGGCGGGCTAGCCGAGCCGCAACCCCCCGGAATTCCCGTATCTGCCCCATCCTGCGCAAAGACGCGCACGTATGCCCGCATGCGCCCGTACGCGCAGGTCAGAGCCGATCACCCGCCTGTCCCGGAGGACGTAGAACCATGGCCGCCACCCCCGAGAACCCTGCAGCCGCAGCGCCCCGCCGCAAGGTGAGCCGTCACCGCGGTGAGGGTCAGTGGGCCGCCGGACACTTCACTCCGCTCAACGGCAACGAGCAGTTCAAGAAGGACGACGACGGTCTCAACGTGCGGACACGCATTGAGACGATCTACTCCAAGCGCGGCTTCGACTCCATCGACCCGAACGACCTGCGCGGCCGTATGCGCTGGTGGGGGCTGTACACCCAGCGCAAGCCCGGGATCGACGGCGGCAAGACCGCGATCCTGGAGCCGGAGGAGCTGGACGACAAGTACTTCATGCTGCGCGTCCGTATCGACGGCGGCCGGCTGACCACGGACCAGCTCCGGGTGATCGGCGAGATCTCGCAGGAGTTCGCACGCGGCACGGCCGACCTCACCGACCGGCAGAACGTGCAGTACCACTGGATCCGCATCGAGGACGTGCCCGAGATCTGGAACCGCCTGGAGGCGGTCGGTCTCTCCACCACCGAGGCCTGCGGCGACACGCCCCGCACCATCCTCGGCTCGCCGGTCGCCGGTATCGCCGAGGACGAGATCATCGACGGCACGTCGGCGATCGACGAGATCCACCGCCTGTACATCGGCAACAAGGAATTCTCCAACCTGCCGCGCAAGTTCAAGACGGCGATCTCAGGCTCCCCGCTCCTGGACGTCGCTCACGAGATCAACGACATCGCGTTCGTCGGCGTCGACCACCCCGAGCACGGCCCCGGTTTCGACCTGTGGGTCGGCGGCGGTCTGTCCACCAACCCGAAGATCGGCGTCCGGCTCGGCGCCTGGGTCCCGCTGGACGAGGTCCCGGACGTCTGGGCCGGCGTGATCGGCATCTTCCGCGACTACGGCTACCGGCGCCTGCGCACGCGGGCCCGCCTGAAGTTCCTCGTCGCCGACTGGGGCCAGGAGAAGTTCCGCCAGGTCCTGGAGGACGAGTACCTCAAGCGCAAGCTGGTCGACGGCCCCGCCCCCGCGCAGCCCGTCCAGCGCTGGCGCGACCACGTCGGCGTCCACCGCCAGAACGACGGCCTGTTCTACGTCGGTTTCGCCCCGCGCGTCGGCCGCGTCGACGGCACCACGCTCACCAAGATCGCCGAGCTGGCCCAGGCGCACGGCTCGGGCCGGCTGCGTACGACCGTCGAGCAGAAGATGATCGTGCTCGACGTCGAGGAGAGCCGGATCGACTCGCTGGTGGAGGGCCTGGAGGCACTGGGTCTCACCGCGAAGCCGTCGCCCTTCCGGCGCGGCACCATGGCCTGCACCGGCATCGAGTACTGCAAGCTCGCGATCGTCGAGACCAAGCAGCGCGGCATCACGCTCATCGACGAACTGGAGCGCCGCATCCCGGAGTTCGACGAGCCGATCACCATCAACATCAACGGCTGCCCGAACGCCTGCGCCCGTATCCAGGTCGCGGACATCGGTCTCAAGGGCCAGTTGGTCCTCAACGACCAGGGCGAGCAGGTCGAGGGCTTCCAGGTGCACCTCGGCGGCGCCCTCGGTCTGGAGGCCGGCTTCGGCCGCAAGGTCCGTGGCCTGAAGGTCACTTCGGAGGAACTGCCCGACTACGTCGAGCGGGTCCTCACCCGGTTCCAGCAGGAGCGCGAGGACGGCGAGCGCTTCGCCACGTGGGCCACGCGCGCCAGCGAGGAGGCCCTCTCATGAGCGAGCGGGCCGCCCCCTTCTACTGCCCCTACTGCGGCGACGAGGACCTGCGTCCGAGCGAGCAGGGCCACGGCGCATGGGAATGCGCGGCATGCAATCGGGCCTTTCAGCTGAAGTTCCTCGGGCTCCTCGCCCGGGGTCTCCAGCAGACCGACGCAGGGGGAGAAGAGATATGACGACGACTCAGAAAGCGCGCCCCACCGACGACTTGAAAGCACTCGCCGAGCAGGCGGGCCGCGACCTGGAGGACGCCTCCGCGCTGGAGATCCTCCAGTGGGCGGCTCGGACCTTCGGCAAGCAGTTCTGTGTGACCTCCTCGATGGAGGACGCGGTGGTGGCCCACCTCGCCTCCCGCGCCATGCCCGGCGTCGACGTGGTGTTCCTCGACACCGGCTACCACTTCCCCGAGACCATCGGCACCCGTGACGCGGTCGAGGCCGTGATGGACGTCAACGTCATCACCCTCACCCCGCGCCAGTCGGTCGCCGAGCAGGACGCCGAGTACGGCCCCCGACTGCACGACCGCGACCCGGACCTGTGCTGCAAGCTGCGCAAGGTCCAGCCGCTGGAGCAGGGCCTCACCAAGTACGCGGCCTGGGCGACCGGGCTGCGCCGCGACGAGTCCCCGACCCGGGCGGGCACCCCGGTCGTCGGCTGGGACGAGAAGCGCCAGAAGGTCAAGATCTCGCCCATCGCCCGCTGGACCCAGGACGACGTGGACGCGTATGTGGCCGAACACGGCGTCCTCACCAACCCGTTGCTGATGGACGGCTACGCGTCCGTCGGCTGCGCGCCCTGCACCCGCCGGGTCCTCGCGGGCGAGGACGCGCGCGCCGGCCGCTGGGCGGGGCGCGGGAAGACCGAGTGCGGGCTGCACGAATGACCATCACCGAGAAGGAGTCGCACGTGACGACCGGAGCCACCGTCTGGCTCACGGGTCTGCCGAGTGCCGGCAAGACCACCATCGCGTACGAGCTGGCCGGCCGGCTGCGCGAGGAGGGCCACCTCGTCGAGGTGCTCGACGGCGACGAGATCCGCGAGTTCATCTCGGCGGGCCTCGGCTTCAGCCGCGAGGACCGGCACACCAACGTGCAGCGCATCGGCTTCCTCGCCGAACTGCTCGCCCGCAACGGCATCAAGGCGCTGGTCCCGGTCATCGCGCCGTACACCGACAGCCGCGAGGCCGTCCGCAAGCGGCACCAGGAGAGCGGCGCCGCCTATATCGAGGTGCATGTGGCGACCCCGGTCGACGTGTGCTCCGTACGCGATGTGAAGGGTCTCTACGCCAAGCAGGCCGCCGGTGAACTCACCGGGCTCACCGGGGTCGACGACCCGTACGAGGAGCCCGAGTCGCCGGACCTGCGGATCGAGTCGCAGCACCAGACCGTGCAGGAGTCGGCAGCGGCACTCCACGCGCTGCTCACCGAGAGGGGACTGGCATGACGGCGACCGTCGCCAAGACCGACGAGGGTACGGACACGCCGTACGCCCTCTCGCACCTGGACGCTCTGGAGTCCGAGGCGGTGCACATCTTCCGTGAGGTGGCAGGTGAGTTCGAGCGGCCGGTGATCCTGTTCTCCGGCGGCAAGGACTCCATCGTCATGCTGCATCTGGCGCTGAAGGCGTTCGCGCCGGCGCCGGTTCCTTTCACGCTGCTGCATGTGGACACGGGAC
>Ga0307511_10000219_pt1 | contig 57611 bp, 52 predicted proteins | sample 13_EM_MG_FD_200266 | JGI IMG/M metagenome (GOLD analysis project Ga0307511, IMG submission 200266) | Populus trichocarpa ectomycorrhiza microbial communities from riparian zone in the Pacific Northwest, United States - 13_EM | ecosystem: Host-associated > Plants > Roots > Unclassified | place... | reverse complement strand
CCGTCTGCGCCAGGAGCGCATGCGCACGACGAGTTTCAGCGACTGCGTGCAACTTCACCGAGGTGAGATTGCACCGTTCCGGCGGATTCCCTTCGAGCTCGCGGTGCCCAGCGGATCAGTGTCACTTGAACGTTCGATCGGGCGATATCCCTACGTCCCAAGTGATCCGGCAACACTGGACGAGCGCTGTCAAGAAGTCATAGACATCCAGGTTCAGGGATTGGTTCGACGCATGGCAGCGGCAGGCATCGAGCGACTGGTGATCGGTGTGTCAGGCGGGCGCGATTCTACGCAGGCATTGCTCGTGGCTGCGAGAGCGGCCGATACGCTTCGGTTACCGCGTGCGAATGTGCTCGCGGTGACGCTCCCGGGATTCGCGACCAGTCAGCGAACTCACGAGAGTGCGCTGCAGCTGATCCGCGCGCTCGGGGTCAATAGCCGGGAAATTGACATCCGCCCGTCGGCCATGCAGATGCTCAAAGACCTGGGACATCCCTACTCTCGTGGCGAGCCGGTCTTCGACGTTACATTCGAGAACGTGCAGGCCGGCGAGCGGACGTCGCATTTGTTCCGCTTGGCCAACTTCTATAACGCCCTCGTGGTCGGCACGAGCGACCTGTCCGAACTGGCGTTGGGCTATACCACATACGGTGTGGGAGACCAGATGTCTCACTATGCTGTCAATGCGTCGGTGCCCAAGACTCTGGTCCAGCACCTTATCCGTTGGGCCGCTCGCACGGGCCAATTCGGGGCGGTCGCTACGAAGGCTTTGGACGAAATCCTCCAGACCCCCATCAGCCCAGAGCTGGTGCCCGAGATGGATCCCGGCGCGCAACCCCAGGCGGCTGAAAGCGTTGTTGGACCTTACGAACTACAGGACTTTCACCTGTACTACCTGAGCCGCTTTGGCTATCGGCCGAGCAAGGTAGCGTTTCTGGCACACCACGCGTGGTCGCGGCGGGATCGTGGGACATGGCCCAAATCGATACCCGAAGATGACCGGCGGGAATACGACCTCGCCGCCATCAAGAAATGGCTGGAGGCCTTCATTCAACGCTTCTTCGGAACCAGCCAATTCAAGCGTTCGGCGCTTCCGAACGGTCCGAAGGTCGGCTCCGGCGGGACGCTTTCACCACGAGGGGACTGGCGCGCACCGAGCGACTCTAGTGCGCAGGCTTGGTTGGACGAACTACGCCGCAATGTTCCTTGATGCTCCCGCTGCATCGAGCAGTCATGCTGGCAATCGTTCGCCGTCACGCTGAGGAATCCTGAGTTCTTCGTCAGTCAGTTCAATAGCCAGCCCTCCAACCAGCTCGTTCGGAAAGTCCTTATGGACGACTGTGTCAACAGCAGTCAGTCTGCGGCTGTACTTGCCGATAACTCCAGTCGTATGCCGATCCATGAGGAACCTGCTATGAATACACGCTCATCGTCTAGCCGCACCCAACATGTGATCGCGAGTGTATTGGTGCTCATGGGCGCGAGCGCCGTGTTTGCGGCCGATCCACCCGCCGCCAAACCGACCGCTACGCCAAAGGAGCTGCGCGAGAAGATGGCGACTGTGCACGATCATATGGCAGCGTGCCTGCGCTCGGACAAGCCCCTTACCGATTGCCGCTCGGAGATGATGAAGGATTGTCAGGACACGATGGGAAAGAAGGACTGTCCCATGATGGGACACGGGATGATGGGTAGTGGATCCGGAAAGCGCGCCCACATGATGCCGGATGGAGCCAAAAGCCCTGAAGATCACAAATAGTCGCGCTTCACATTGCGCCTGCAATCCGAGCTATGCACCCCTATCCACATACGTATGTCGCCTCCGCTGACGCGGAGAACACCGGCCCAGTGGTGGTCACTTCGTCGCAACTGCCGAAATTCGAAACGGCGCCGCCGCCCGAATTCGATGGGCCGGGTGGAGTGTGGTCACCTGAGACTCTCCTGTGCGCCTCGATCGCCGACTGTTTCGTTCTGACGTTCCGCGCCGTGAGCCGCGCGGCCCGCTTCGAATGGTTGCATCTGGAGTGTCGGGTGGAGGGTGTGCTCGATCGTGTCGACCGGACTTCACAGTTCACGCGCTACGTGACTTTCGCCAAGCTCACAGTTCCGGCCGATGCGGAGGTCGCCAAAGCACGTGAATTGCTCGAACGCGCGGAGCACGGTTGTCTGATCTCGAACTCGCTGCGCGGCTCTCGGACTCTCGAAGCGCAGGTCGTTGCGGCGGATCGGTAAGGCGTCGGCGCACGCATAACCTTCGGGCCGAATCAACGATATGGCGAGTAATCATCCGTCAACGCAATCGAGACGCGCAGGCTCGATGACGACGCGTCGCCACTTTCTTCGCTCACTGACTACCGGTGTCTGCTTACCGGTATTGACCGGGTGCGATTCCGGCTCCTCCCTCTACGAACAGGCCGTGCGTAGCACCTGGTCGGGCGAAGATCTCGTGCGCGCGCGCCCCGGAGATGCAATCCACTCTATCATACGCAACGCAACGCTCGCTGCCTCGAGCCATAACACACAACCGTGGAAGTTCAACACGCGGGGCTCTGCAATCACCATTCTTCCCGACTTGGAGCGTCGCTGCCCAGTCGTCGATCCGGACGATCACCACCTTTTCGCAAGCTTGGGTTGCGCCTTGGGGAACCTCGAAATTGCGGCTGGCACGTTGGGATTTCAACCATCGTCGACTTTCGATGAATCAGCCGACGGCAGCGTTCGCGTGGAACTGACATCCGGTCCGGCCGTTGAGTCGCCGCTCTTCGGCGCCATCCCACACAGGCAGTCATCGCGCGCGCCGTACGATTACCGACCCGTGTCTCCTTCGCAGCTACGCGTGCTCGAAGCCTCAGGTGCTGGTGCGGGGACCGGCGTCATGCTGTTGACGCAGAAGGCCCAGCTCGAAGGGGTACTCGACTATGTGATCGCGGGTAACACCGCTCAACTGGCGAACCCGAACTTTGTCCGGGAACTCAAGCAATGGATTCGGTTCGACGATTCGGAAGCGGTACGCAGTGGCGACGGGCTATCCGCGAAAGCATCAGGCAATCCCACTGTCCCCCATTGGCTCGGAAGCATGCTGCTGAATGTGTTCCTCACAGCACGAAGCGAGAACGAGAAATACCGAAAACACATCCGCAGCTCGGCCGGAATCGCCGTGTTCTTTTCGGAAACCAACGACAAGGCGCATTGGATCGAAGCCGGCCGCGCATGCGAGCGATTCTGTCTGCAGGCCGCCGCGCTCGACCTGAAGACCGCATTCATCAATCAGCCGGTCGAGGTCGTACCCTTACGGGCACAATTTGCCTCGTATCTGGGAATCGGCCAGCGCCGGCCCGACCTCATTGTGCGTTTCGGCCACGGCCCGGCGATGCCGCGCTCGCTGCGCCGGCCCGTCGATGAGGTCATTATCTGACTGCTCGGCGTATTCCGTCGAGATCCAGCACAACGCGTCCATCCACCTGTCCCGCCTTCAGATCGGCGAAAACACGATTGATGTCTTCCAACTTCGCCTTGTGAATATGGGCGCTCACTTTGCCCTCGGCAGCAAATTGAATTGCCTCGGCCAAATCCTTGCGCGTGCCGACGATCGAGCCGCGCAACGTAATCCGTTTCAAAACGACGTCGAAGATCGGAGTCGCAAAGTCTCCCGGCGGCAGGCCAACCAGGCTCACTGTGCCCTTGCGCCGAACGAGACGCAGCGCCTGCGCAAACGCCGGAGGTGAAACCGCCGTAACGAGCACGCCGTGGGCGCCGCCGCCGGTCAGTTTTACGACCTGTGCGGCAGCATCGGGGAGTTTGGCGTTGATCGCGATTTCCGCACCCAGCTTGCGCGCCAACGCGAGCTTCTCTTCGGTCACGTCCAAGGCGGCGACGTGCAAACCCATGGCTCGCGCGTACTGGATTGCGACATGCCCGAGTCCGCCGATGCCGGAAATGGCGATCCATTCACCGGGCCTGGCCTCGGTCTCCTTGATCCCTTTGTAAGTAGTCACCCCCGCGCACAGGATCGGAGCCATCGCCGCAAAGTCGACGCGCTCGGGCAGACGGGCAACATACGCTGCCGATCCGATTGCATATTCCGCGAAGCTGCCATTGACGCTGTAACCGCTGTCGTGTTGGGACTCGCAGAGTGTTTCCCAGCCTGTTATGCAGTATTCGCAGGCGCCGCAGGCGTCGTGCAGCCAGGCTATGCCGACCGGATCGCCTTCCTTCAGGTCTTTCACGCCGGCTCCGACAGCCGCGACGATCCCGGCACCTTCGTGACCGGGAATGAATGGTGGAGTCGGTTTTACCGGCCAATCCCCATCCGCTGCGTGCAGATCGGTGTGACACACCCCCGTCGCCATGATCTTGACTAGAACTTCGCCGGCTCCCGGCGTTGGGACTGGCACTTCCTCGATCGTCAGCGGTTTGCCGAATTCACGTACGACCGCGGCCTTCATCGTCTTTGCCATGAGCACTTTCCCTAGGTTTCGCTGCCTGAGCATCACAGATGGCGCGATTGTCAGTCTTGCCCGGGGAAGCGTCGATACGCAGTTTCCGCTGGCGCGGCCGCACAATTCCTGATTGTCGACCCCTCACGTGTCCCCTAGTCTTTTGACACGGCAATGAGGGCGAAAAAGCCCCGGCAACAATGGAGAGGAATATGTACCGGAACATTCTCGTGCCCGTAGACGGAAGTGATACGTCGGCAGGCGGGTTGCTCGAAGCGATCAAACTGGCGGGGCAAGCCGACCATGCCAGGCTACGGTTGGTTCACGTTGTAAACACCGCCGTTGTAGCAATGGAATACGCGGCTGCATTTGCGACAGTGAATGATCTTCCCCAAAGGCTACGCGCGGATGGCGAAGCCGCACTGAAACAGGCCGAAGACGTCGTTCGCCAGAACGGCCTGCAATCGGAGTCAGTGCTTCTTGGGACTTCGACCGACAACACGGGCGAGTTGATAGTCGATCAGGCGAAAGAGTGGCCTGCCGATGTCATCGTAATGGGCACGCATGGGCGCCGCGGGCTGGCTCGATTGCTTCTCGGCAGCAATGCCGAGTATGTGCTGCGTCATACGCAGGTCCCGGTTCTCTTGGTGCGCAATCACCCCAAGGACTGACGATCCGGATTGCCCTGAGAAGGCGCTGCGAAGAGATATCCGTCTACCGCGCGGAGAAATCAGAGCGCGGAGGTGAGTTCGTCAGCCACAATGCAGCGCCGGGCCGTTTGCACGCGCGGCCCAGAAGAATGAGCATGCCAGGAAAAACAATGCCGATCAGACCTGGCGCAACCGCTGCCAACCCGGGAGATCATTGAAATGGCTTCGGACAGTGTGACTCACTCGCAGCTCGCCTACGAGCGAACTGAATTCCTGGAGAGCGACGACGCTCGGCAGTTGCGCATTCTTGCTGAATACATCGAACCCTTGGCCCGGTTTCGAAAAGCGGGTATTCATGACACCATCGTCTTTTTCGGCTCCGCCCGTTTAGCCGCCGACGGACCTCTGGGTCGCTACTACGCGGAGGCCCGCGAGCTGGCGCGTCTGATCACGCAGTGGTCCAAATCTCTGCCCTCGCACGCGCACCGGTATGTCATCTGCTCTGGCGGAGGTGGGGGCATTATGGAAGCCGCCAATCGGGGCGCCTCAGACGCAGGTGGAAAAACGATTGGACTCAATATCAGTTTACCGCACGAGCAACGGCCGAACCCATACATCACGCGCGAGCTGCTGTTCGAGTTTCACTACTTCTTCATGCGCAAGCTCTGGTTCGCTCACTTGGCGCGCGCGCTCGTGGCCTTCCCTGGCGGTTTCGGCACACTTGATGAGCTCACAGAGATCCTAACTCTCGCGCAGACGCGCAAATTGTCGCGTCCTATACCGGTGATTCTGTATGGCTCCGACTACTGGAACGAGGTGCTTAACTTCAAAGCCCTGGTACGCCACGGTGTGATCAGCACTGAAGACCTTAAGCTGTTCGAGTTTGCCGATAGCCCCCAGGCTGCCTTGCAGATTGTGCAAACGCGCCTGGAGCCTGAAACACAGGGCTCAACACCGGCTTTCGCCCATTCGCACACAGGCGCATGAATGGATCCGGGCGCCAACTGCGCGCATCGAGACACTCCGGATCGGCCCACCGGCGGCCTCTCATTGTCACAGACTTGGCCCCCCCTTAGCGAGCTTCGGAAATCACTTATAGCGGCCCCTCCAAGGAGCGCTCACGATCCCTCACAAAGCGGCTGACTCCTCATTTGGAGAATTGACCATGCACTTGGCAAATAGCTCCTCACGATATGGCCCGGTGAGCCAATTCCTTCACTGGTCAACGGTCGCTCTGGTGATCGTCCTTCTCGTGAGCGGCAAGGTTACTGACATTGAGGCCGACCACCCGGGTAACGTGGCCTTTCTCTGGCACGGCTCGCTCGGAGTTCTGGTTCTCTTGCTGGTAATCGCCCGCATTGTGTGGGCATTCGTGAGCCCAGCGCCCTCTTTGCCGAGCACCATGACACGAGCCGCTCGACTGTCTGCGCGAACCATGCACGGCTTCCTTTACGTTCTGCTGGTGGCCCTCCCCCTGTCAGGCTGGTTGGCAGCATCCTCGGAGGGTGCTTCGGTCAACTTCTTCGGAGTTGTATCAATCCCGCGTTGGGACTCGAGTAGTAACCCGGCACCCGTAGCCACCGCAGAGAATGATGAGGTGCGTCCGAAAGCTACCGGCGGGAAAGGCGAGGAATTCTTCGAGGAAAGCCACGAGGTGCTCGGCAACGCGCTGCTGATACTCGCGAGCTTGCACGCCCTGGTTGCACTGAAGCATCATTTTCTCGACCGAGATGATGTCTTGAGACGCATGCTGCCGGTTTCCAAACCACAACCACCCACGCGACCGCGAGTCGTTCCCTGAACCGGGAGAGTTGAGGTCGCCGGGCTACTGCAGCATTCTCATTTGTGATCTTCATTATCCTTGCTCAGGTTTGTGCAGCGGGTGAATGGTCGTGCGGGATTCGGCAATTGTTGTCGCATCGAGCCGTACCGACACGCGGATACCGGCAAGTCTTTCGAATAGCCGCCGCTTGCGATACAAGGGCACCCACTCATAGACGAGTGCCTCAGTCGGGCGCCACAAGGCCAGCCACGCAAGGATGATCAAACCTTCGTCGAGGATTGCGGGCAGATTGCCAAGTGAGCTCGTCAAAATCGCGCGAGCACCCATGCTGATCAGAAAGATGGTCACTCCCCCGAGAAGTCCAAGCTGGGTCATCCACATGTGCTCACGCTGAGCGTTGCGGGCCGAACTCGCGAGGCGCCCATAATAATTCTCGACCGCCGCCTGCAAATCATCCCCTGAGGCAATCCCTTCGTGCGCATATACATGCAGATGCCACGCGTCGGCGGATTGCTTGTCCCTGAACTCATCTTCGATGAACTCCGCGGCAGTTCGATCAAGGTCACGGTCCCAGAACGGGGACGGATCGAGCGAATTGAACAGCTGCGCCAGATCACGCACGTGAATACTGACGCTCGCAGAGCCGCCACCAGGTCTCTTGTGCCGAGGCCGGACTGCCCACAATCTACGAGCCGTCACATGACACTCCCGGCGCCGCGAGTGCGGTTGCACCTCTGAGCAACTTGGGCATAAGCCTCTCAGGCATGAACACATGGCTCCTCATCTGGACGACCACTGACATGCGTCTATGCGATCACCAAATGTGCCGCGTTCGGCTCGCAGCGCTTCTTTCGACGCGGTGTGCGGACTGGCGGCTGACCGGACTACGAAAGCCCGGCGGCTTTACGACCAACACGTCGCAATCGAGCGTGTCGAGAACGCGTTCGGCAGTGTGTCCGATCAAAACGCGATTGGCTCGTGAGCGGGATACAGCCCCCATCGCTATGATATCCGCTGACTTCTCATCCGCAAAAGACGGGAGCTCTTCGGCGGCATCAGCTTCCCGGATGTGTACACTTCTCTCAGGAAGGTCGTGACGCCTTGCCAGCGTCATGACTTGATCTCCAATCCGAGTGCAATATTCGGTGTACAAATCATTCTCAACTGCCTCAGGCAGGCGTTGCAGCCCATGGCTCCGGCGCAGCGCATACTCCCATGGCGTGCGCGCGTGAAATACTAAGAGCTTTCCCGACAAAGCATCGCTCACGATGCTTGCAGAATCGAGAATAGCGTCATCCAGCGCAGCTGGCTTGTCATGCGAGTGCCCGGGATCCACCGCGGCAATTACACAGGGATTAGCGTACGGACGTTGGGTCTTGATGAGCAACAGCGGACAAGGGCAGGTTTCTATTAGCTTGTAATCCGTCTGCGTGAGTAACAATCGCGCCGCACGTCCTTTGCGGGTGGACTGTGCAATGAGAAGACTCGGCTTGTGCCGGAGAACCTGACGAACGATACCCTCGTAGGTTGGATAATCCCATCGAACGCTGGTGCGGACGCGCACGCCTCGGGAGCGCAAGGGTTTGGCGTTGTATTCAAGTTGTTGACGCCGCTGCTCGACGAACTCGTGGATATCCTCCTGGGCTCCTCGCGTCGCGAAGCGACCCGGATGAGCGACATCCACGTCAAACACGCAGTGAAAGAGATCGAGCTCGGTATCGAGTGCCAAGGCCAGCCGGACGGCCTTATCCATCGCCATCGGATCAACACCGCCGGGTGATCCGACGGCAAACATGATGCCATGGCTGCTCATTGTGATTCCCATAGCCCTGTAAGTTCATTTTGGAGGAAACTGCTCGAGAACTGCTGCGACTGCTGATCGAATCGGCGCTTCCGAGCGGTCTATATCCGCCTGAGACAGTTCCTTCTTGGCCCATCCATGCCAGACCGCCTTGTGAGTGTGCGCATCAAACACGTCGATCGATAGGGTACCCCCACGATAATTGCGCACGCTGACCTCATTGCCCCAGTAAGGGTAGCCCCACCAACCCGGGGAACCCCACCTCCACGGCCCTGCATACGGAGCCGGGTACGAATGAATGTCCATGCGCTCCTGCGCGCCGATCGTGAAGTCGACCACGAAGTCGGCCGCTTGCGCATCCTCCACATTGCTGAAACCCTTACGCGTCAGCTCCGCTTGAATAGCATCGCGCGCGCGTTGGGCCACGAGTGGGTTGCGCGCGCCATGGTGTTCGCGAGGCATCCATGAAAATGCGCGATATCCAGAAAAGTTGCTGGTACGGTCGAAATCCTGGCCTACCTTCAATGACGCGCAGGCTGCCAGCATGAGACCGAGAGTCGCAACGCTCAATAGGCGGCCGGCGGTGCCGGCGGTCGGTGAAACCATCCTCGTCTCTCCTGATCAATCAGATCCGCTTTGTGGATTGCATACATAGCTCGTTGCGCGGAGGGCGCATATCAGGGTTGATACGCATTGCAACGTGGGCGTGGTGGGAGCGAAAGTTTGCGAGCCATGTGCCGAGCACACGACGGGGTGCGCGTAGTCACCATTCAACCAATGCCCTGGAACTGAGGCACCTCAAGTGAGACTCGCAGCCGGCACCCTTGACCAGACCACCTTAAGTATCTCCAACCACAAGAGGCAGGCTACGCCCGCGAGGATACTCAGCCCGAGGTCATTGGAGTGTAGCGGCGCGAAATAGAACAGCCTCTGAAGCATGGGAATGTTCAGAATCGCGACGAGGAACAGTCCGGTCGCTCCAAGCACCCACCACAGAGCGGGATTGGGCGCGCGAAGCATGCTGAGAATCGACCGCGTCCACGACCGATTTACGAGAATGATTGTGACGAATGCCACGACGAGCGTCGCGAAGGACAGCGCACGTGCGGCGTTATCCCCGTGCCCCGGGCGCGAAAGAAAAACGACGGTGAGGCAAGCGGCCAGGACACTCAAACCCTGCAGCACTGCGATTCCGACACTTCGGCGAGAGAACAGCCTTTCCGTGGGACTGCGTGGCGGGCGCAGCATCAAGTTGGCCTCCGGCTCCTCGGCCTCGAAAATGAGCGAACAGGACGGATCGATGATCAACTCGAGCAGCGCGATATGAACCGGCAGCAACAGAAGCGGCCAGCTCGGAATGAATACCGGGATCATGGATAACCCTGCGATCGGGACGTGCACCGCAACGATGAAGACGATCGCCTTCCTGATGTTGTCGTAAATGCGCCGTCCGAGCTTCACTGCTGTCACAATCGAGGAGAAGTCATCGTCCAACAGCACCAACGAGGCGGCCTCGCGAGCCACATCAGTACCTCGACCACCCATGGCGATACCGATGTGAGCAGCCCTCAACGCAGGCGCGTCGTTAACGCCATCACCGGTCATTGCGACAACTTCGCCGTTTGCCTTCAGAGCTTTCACGATTCGCAGCTTCTGCTCAGGCACCACGCGTGCAAAGACCTGAGTGCCACGCACACGTAACGCAAGATCCTCTTCCGATATATGGTCCAATTCCCGGCCGCTCACCACGTTCTGCGGGTCTGCTATCCCTGCCTGTCTTGCGATGCTGCGCGCGGTATCGGGATAGTCACCCGTGATCATGACGACGCGAATGCCTGCGTTACGACATTCGGCCATCGCCGCAGGCACGTTGTCCCGCAGCGGATCCTCGAATGCGACCAGCCCCACGAACTCGAGAACAAGCTGCCGCTGCTCAGAAGGGAGCTCATCGGTTGCGTGCGTTCCTCGAGCGACTCCCAGAACTCGTAGCCCTTGCGATGCGAGGCTCTTGACCTGGGCCGCGACTCGAGTGCGGCGTTCGGCGGGCAACCGGCACAGCTCGGCAATCGCCTCGGGAGCCCCCTTGGACGCAATCACTCCTTCACTCGCATTCGCGCTCTGCCAGACATGTGTCACTGCGAGCAGGCTCGGTGTCAGCGGGTATTCTTTGACCAGCGACCACCCTCGAGGCGGACCGCTGTCTTGCGGGGTGAACCGAGCGTTCGTGGTGTGAAGTGCTCGTTCCATCGGATCGAACGGGTCCGACTTGCTCGCCAGGACGGCCGTCCGGATCACGTTTTGGAACTGCTCGAAAACGATATTTTTCTGCGCATCAACCGTGACGGTCTCTGCCTCCGTTGCTACCGCTCTGACCGTCATTTGGTTTTGCGTCAGGGTTCCTGTCTTGTCGACACACAGTACTGTCGCAGCCCCCAACGTCTCGATTACCGGCATGCGACGCGTGAGAACGCGGCTGCGCGAGATCCGCCACGCGCCAAGGGCGAGAAAGACCGTGAGCACGACGGGGAATTCCTCGGGCAACAATGACATTGCCATGGCGATTCCCGCCAGCATGCCGTCCCTCCAGGTCTGCCAGCTACCTCCGCGGGAGAGTGCGTAAACTAACACAACGAGAGCACAGGTCACCAAAGCCACGGTTGCAACCACCCGGACGATTCGTCCGGTCTCCCTTTGCAGCGGCGTGTCCTCCGGTCCAATCGTTTGAAGTGCCTTGCCGATTCGACCCAACTCGCTGCGCGGTCCAGTCGCAAACGCCTCGGCAACACCCTGCCCAGAGGTAATCAGAGTGCCGGCGAACAGCGAAGGAAGGTCGTCACCACCAGGGCGCTCGAGGCGCTGCCCATCCGTGGACGGTATCTTCCGCACTGGCACAGACTCGCCCGTGAGCAGCGATTCGTCCGCGCTCACATTTGTCGAGCTTCTGAGAATGGCATCCGCGGGGACGCGATCGCCTTCCGCAAGCAATACAACGTCGCCTCGCACAACATCGCGACCGGCAATGCGCTGGCGCCGCCCTCCACGCACGACGAGCGCCCGTGGACTCGACAGATCACGGAGGGCGTCTAGAGCGCGCTCAGTGCGCCGTTCCTGTACAACCGTGATCGCCATCACGATCAATACGGAGCCGAGGAGCATAACGGCGTCCCCCAGCTCGCCCATGCCGAAGTAAAGACTGCTGGCCGCCATCAAAAGCAGAAACATGGGCTGCCGGATAACCTCCAGTGCAATCGCCGGTAAGCCGCGCGGCTTACTTGAAGGCAGCTCATTGGGGCCTTCGGCTGCAAGCCGCTGTTGCACCTCGGCCTCAGAGAGCCCGGAATAGCCACTGAGGTCCAAAAGCGCACGGTCAGCGCGACCGCGTTGATCGGCCGCTGGCCGGGAAGCGGTTGCGTTCACAATCTTCCTAACTGGGTGCCAATGAAGAGTATTCCGGCGAGCCGCAGAATCGCCCATCAGGGAAAGTGCGTACGGCCCGTGCTGAGGCGGGACCGAATCGGCTGAATCGGTACAGATACGGATTGCCGGGCCCGTATCCCGGAGGCGATTGTAGCGGCAATGGTCAAAACTTCCCCCACCGCATTGCCGCGTCGTGCGGAACCTGGCGCAGATCAAATGTCGCAAACGGATCGGCCGTCCTGCGCATCGCCGCAGCTGACGCGAATTCTGCTCGGGCTCACACTCGGGTTACTGGCGGCGACCTGCGTGCTGGTGCTCAGACCATTTCTGACATCCATTCTCTGGGCAGCGATCCTCGCTTTCGCAAGCTGGCCGCTCTACCGAAAAATCCGGCTGCCGCTGAGCAGATTCAATACTGCCGCAGCACTCCTCATGACCCTTTTGATGGCCTGTGCTGTTATCGTACCTCTGGTTTGGTTGCTCATTCTCCTAAAGAGCGAGCTCGTCGACACCTACGGAACACTCGCCGCCTACTTTAAGCAGGGGCCGCACGCCCCTCCCGCGCTCATTCGCAATATCCCGTGGTTATCCAACCTCGTTCAAGAAGGGTTGGATCGATACGCCAGCGACCCGGCAGAGTTGCGTCACGGGGCGCTTGTTTGGCTGCAGAGCTCAGCCAGCGACTTAGCTGGAGTGCTTGGGGATATCGGACGCAATCTCGGGAAGCTTTTGGTCGCGATGCTGACGCTGTTCTTTCTGTATCGCGACGGGGAAGCGATAGTTCAACAGGTTCGCACCGTCGTCAGACGCTTTCTGGGGGACCGGCTACATCCATATGTAGCCACCGCGGGGATGATGACACGGGCGGTGCTCTACGGGCTCGTGGTCTCGGCCCTCGCGCAAGGCTTGATGGCCGGCATCGGTTATCGAGTAGTTGGGCTTGAAAGTCCCGTGCTCCTCGGGGTATTGACGGGTGTCCTTTCGGCGGTGCCCGCGATCGGCACCGCAATTGTCTGGATTCCAATGAGCGCGTGGCTTGTGGTCACAGGCTCAGCGTGGAAGGGAATCGTCCTGCTGGCCTGGGGCTTCCTGCTCGTGCATCCTATCGACAACGTTCTGCGACCATTATTGATCAGTAACGTCACCCGCGTTCCGTTCCTGTTGACAATGTTTGGAGCGGTCGGCGGACTGGCGGTCTTTGGATTGGTGGGCGTTTTTGTAGGGCCGGTTTTGCTGGGTGTGGCAATGGCGATCTGGCGCGAGTGGACGATGCAGGAGGTTCGGCCAGTGAGCGCGACCGACGCGCGAGCCTCCTAACGTTTGTACCAAATCCTCGCATCTCATTTTGCCGAAATCCGCCAGGCACACATCGTTTGTGTAGCCTTGTCGGGAAGCCTGTTTTTCTTTCGGGGCCTCCTGCGGATCGCCGCCATTCCCGCCGCCAACCATTGGCTGCTACGCTTCACATCCTACGTGGTCGACACCACGTTGTTGGTGGCAGCTATCCTGCTGACGTTGATTCTGCATCAGTATCCATTCACTGATGCCTGGTTGACGACCAAGTTTCTTCTGCTCGTGCTCTATATTGTCCTCGGAACCTACGCTCTGAAGCGCGCCCGGACACAATCAGGCAGGACCGTCGCGCTCCTCTGTGCTCTACTGACATTCGCCTATATTGTTGGCGTTGCGATCACTCACCAGCCAGCCGGCTGGCTGTCGCTGATTGGGCGGTAGGGGGATGCCGCCCCTCCCCGTCACCGGGGGCAGTGGACTAGCGTTGGTTATGCTGTGCCGGATCCGCGATCTGAGCTCGAAGTGCTGCGACAAACCCGTCATCCGGTCCGGTCATTTCGCTTGTCCGGGCGCGAACGATACCGTCGCGGTCGGTCACAGAAATGACTGCCGAGTGATTGAAGGTATGGTCGGACAGCTCACGATAGCGAATGCCCAAGGCCACCGCGAGTGCTCGGACGTCACTCGCTGATGCGCGGGCGATGATCCAGTTGGCCTCCTGAATATGGTGTTGGGCTTTAAAATCGGTCAGTGCTTCCGGCGTATCCTTGAGGGAATCGAACGACACCATCAAGACCCGGATCCGCAGTCGCTCGGCGGGAGTCAGACTCCCGATAAGACGTTGTACCTGCGCCGTAAGCAACGGGCAGACACTGGTGCAATGACTGTAAAACATCGTCACGAGCAACGGCTGACCGCGCAATTCGGCGATCTTCAGGGTCTTGCCGTCAGCGCTCTGCAACATGACGGACAGTTGATACAGTGAGTCGCCCGGGATGACATCCAAGCCGGCCAAGTCGTGGCGTTCATGGTGGCCAGTGTTATCCTGGGCCACGGCAAGCGGCCCATGTGACAATAAGGCTGCAGCAGCAATAAAAACGCTGATTTTCGACAGCAGGCTCATCAGGACCCCTCGGCACAGCGAAACCCGAGGCTGTGCGCGGTTGAACGTGCCTCGAGAGAACTCAGAAATGCGACACGCATGAGGATGGCGTAGTTCTCCCGATCCTTCAGACTCAGCGCGCCTGCGCCGCAGAATTTGAGTTTGTCGGGGTCGCCCTGGTCACGGCTATCGCCGCTCACCATGAGAGCATTGAAATCATCGACCCACTCCCAGACGAGTCCATGCAGGTCCTGAATCCCGTAGTAGTTCGCGGGGCCCAATCCGACGCGCGCGAGCGGGCGGCTGGCGGGCTGCGCATACCAGTCCAGGATCCTTGCCTGCCATTGCACATTGCTTCTTGCATCTGACTGTCGCTCATCCGCGGCGGCGGCCATTTCCCACTCATACCAGCTGAGCAGTCGCCCGCCCGTGGCCTCGCAGTAGGCGCGCGCCGCGAACCAACTGACCCGCGTAACCGGCTGATTGGGCTGAGCCGCTGCGCCAAGACTATCCGCTTCGCCCCATTGGGAGAGGTAATCGCCATCGGCAAACAGACTGGGTATCCGGTCACGGCGCCACTGCGGGTGTGTTCTCACGAAGGCAAGATACTCGGCATTCGTCACAGGTCGCCGGTCGATCACAAAACGCTCGACGTGAACCGCCAGCGGCACGGAGCCGGACGGCAACACCGAGTTGAAATCGCCCGGCCCCACGGGAAGACGATCAGCCGCGACGGCGAGACCCCACAGGCAATTCAGCACCCCCAGCAGTGGCACCCATTTCATGGTGATCAGTTGGCAGCGCCAGGCGGCCGGGCCGTAGTCTGCCGAACGGCGTGAACTTCGCTGGCGCTGAAAGCCAGCGTGCCCTTGTTTCCCCACGCATGGGTCACGTAAGTCAGTATGTTGGCGATCTCGTCATCATTGAGCTGACTCATCGGTGGCATGACCGAGTTGTAGGTCTTGCCATTCACGGTCACGGGCCCCGTCAGACCGTTCAAAGCGATGCTGATCGCCCGCTTGGGCGTGGTCGCCAAAAGATCCGAGCCGGCCAGTGGCGGAAAGACATTCTCGATTCCCTGTCCGTTCGCTTGATGGCATACGGAACAAGTACCAGTGAAATGCGCCTCCCCCGCCTTGATCTGCTCCTGGAGTGTCAAGGTGCCTCGCGCCGTTGCGGCGGCGACCTCACTGACGACCTTGAGACTCTCCGACTTGTCGCCCAGGTAGACCGAATCCACCTCCTTGCCCGAATACACCAATTTGTTCTCGGGTCCGCTCACCTTGAGAATTGCGAGCGCGCCTTTGTTGAAGGCGCGGAAGATCGAGTGATCCACCATCACAAAACTTCCGGGCACTACGGTGTGAAATTCGGCGATCGCGGCGCCGCCGGAGGGAATCAGAGTGGTCTGGACATCCTCCTGAAAGCTTTTACCGCCCTCGAACCATACCTTGTCAAAGATCTCCCCGATGACGTGAAAAGAAGACACCAGGTTGGGGCCACCATTGCCGATGAACAGCCGGACCCTCTCGCCGACCTTGGCGGTCAGCGCATTGTCCCCCACCAATGACCCCTCACTCCCGTTGAACACGACATACGTCGGCTTCTCATCGATCGCTTTTTGCATGTCGAAGGTCTGCAGTCCTTTTTCGCGATATTTACCCACGGTGTAGAAGTCGCCTTGCATTACGTAGTACTCGTGATCTACCGGTTTCAGCCCCTCGGGCGGTTCCACGAGCATCAACCCGTACATCCCGTTGCCCACGTGCATCCCCACCGGGGAAGTTGCGCAGTGATAGACGTAGATGCCCTGGTTCAATGCCTTGAAGGTGAACTGGGATTCATGGCCGGGAGCCGTAAAGCTCGATGCCGCCCCACCGCCCGGACCGACCACCCCATGCAGATCGATGTTATGCGGCATCTTGTTGTCCGGATGGTTCTTGAGATGGAACTCGACTGTATCGCCCTGCCGCACCCGGATGAAACTACCCGGTACAGTTCCCCCGAAAGTCCAGAAGGTGTAACGAACACCCTCTGAAATCTCCTTTTCCAACTCCCGAACCTCCAGTTCGACAATCACCTTGGCGGGTTGAGTGCGATGCGTCGGGGGAGGAACCTTGGGAGGCGATGTCAGAATCGCGTGGATCGGAGGGCCCACGGGGGGTCCCTGAGCGCCGACTGGCTGTGCCGCCGCCGCCGACACGAGACCTGGAATGCACCACCCTGCTACTGACACCAGGATGGATCCGAAGACTGATACGCGGCTCATACTTACCTTCCCTCGTCCGGGCAAAAGATGCTATCCAGGCTTCCCGTCAATCCGTGGTCGCCAAAGGATCGGTGCATAGATGGCGACGAAGAGAGCGAACGCCGCGGTCCAGCACAATGCTGCCAACACGATGACCGACGGGTAGTTCAGGCCGAATCCTGAGAGTCCGAAAACTCGAATCACAGCCGCACCCGTCAGCAAGAGGTACGCAAGTGTGATCAGTGGGTCCACAACGAGAGGCCGGCCGGTATGCCCTAGCGATGCTCGGGTCATCACCGCCACGATCATCGTCGTCAATGCTCCGATGGTCAGCGCGTGAAGCCAGAAGGCCGCGAACGCTAACCCGGATAACAACGCAACGGCCTTGAGTGCCAGTCCCACGGGTAACCACGCGTAGCCCAGGTGCAATACCCACACGATCGGCTGCCGCAACGTCTGCCACGTGGCCCATTGCAGCAATCTCACCGCTTGAATGACAGCCGCGAAGCCGGCAATCACGCCCGCGAGGCGGGTATCCGGCGCGAACACGTCAATCAGTGTGACCAGGACCATCGCTGCAACGGCGAACGCCGTGACAACTGCTCGATTCTGAACCGCATCCGCCAGACCGAGCGGGCGCAAGGCTGAGCTGGTAAATGCCGGGATGATTCGACCACCAATGACGGTGACCAGCACCAGCACGAAGTCAATTCCAATATTCAGCGCGTGCAGTGCGATCGGCGCGTTGCTGCCAAGAAGGCCGATGTAGAAAGTCACATTCGTGAGCCAAAACAGGGTAAGCACTGCAAGCAACGGCGTGTTGCGGTTGCGGGAGCGAAGCAGTGGGACTGCAACCAGAGCCGCGAGAGCAGGTAGAAATGCCAGGTCAACTCCGGCAACGAGCATCGGCGGCCACAGCCCTGAGGTTGCTATCAGCAGCCGCCCGGCCAGCCAGAGTCCCGCGAGGATGACCAACGGACGGCCCGCGAATCCTTTCTGACCGGTCCAGCTCGGCACGGCCGTCAGAAGAAAGCCCGCAATCGCGCTGGCAATGAAGCCAAACAACATCTCGTGGGCGTGCCAGAGCATCGGCGGCCACGACGAGCCAAGCGCCGTATTGACGACAAAACTCAGTGCCCAGACAGGCACCAGCAACATGCCAGCCAGGCCAGCGAGCAAAAAGTGAGGTCTGAACCCATACGCAAACAGGCTGGATCTCATCATGCTGCAAAACAGCCGCGGAGCCTGGGCCGCGCAGTCTTCTTGTCACGGCCTGCAGCGAACGCCCAGTAGGCCGTATTGATCGCAAATTTCATAAGATGCATGTTAGCGGTAGCTTCTGGCACGTCGCTACGTGGTTTATACGTAGGCGGATCTACGGACGCTGCGCCTCGTCCCCAGAGGCATCATGGGTCAAAGACGTTGGGACGCGGGCAATGCTCGTGATGGCGGCCGAACTATGAGTACAGACCTACCACTGAACCCCGATCTGCTGCGCCGGTACGGCAAGCCAGGACCGCGCTACACGTCGTATCCTACCGCGCCGCACTTTAAACCGGAGTTTGGCATCGCGGAATTCCAGAGGTTTGCCAACGAGACGGGAGAGGCTGCTCCACCTCGACCACTATCGTTGTACGTTCACATACCGTTCTGCAGCAGCCCCTGCCTTTACTGCGGATGCAATCGGGTCATTACGCGCTCGACCGATAGAGCAGCTTCATATGTTGCCCGAGTGGTGCGTGAAATCGAGATGGTGGCACCTCTATTCGGTGACCGTGACGTACTACAACTGCACTTCGGTGGTGGGACACCCAACTTCCTGACACCCTCGCAACTTGGGGAAATCATCGCCTGCCTGCGAGAACATTTTGGTTTCTCGAGCCAGAACGATTGCGAATGCTCAATCGAGATAGATCCCCGGTTCTCACGCTTGGACGACTTCGAGCCACTGGCGTGGCTCGGAATCAACCGCGTGAGCTTCGGCGTGCAGGACTTCGACACGGAAGTTCAGTTGGCCGTCAACCGCATCCAAAGTTGCGAACAGACGCTCGCGGCCATCGACGCCTGCCGCAAGGCAGGAATCGCGTCGATCAATGTCGATCTCATGCATGGCCTTCCGCGGCAGTCGCCGGCAAGCTTCCGACGAACACTCCGCACTGTCATCGATGCGCGGCCGAGCCGCCTCGCTGTATATGGATACGCGCACCTGCCAGCCCTGTTCAAGGCCCAGCGGCATATTCACTTGGATGAGTTGCCCGATGCCCAGACACGCGTCAGGCTGCTCAGCTTGGCCATCGAGATGCTGGTAGCGGCTGGTTACCGGCATATCGGCATGGACCATTTTGCTCTGCCTGAGGATGAGCTCGTTCGCGCCCAGGAGAATGGGACCCTGCACCGTAACTTCATGGGGTACACGACACACGCGGGCTGCGACCTGCTCGGATTCGGCGTCAGCTCCATCAGTCACGTGGGCAACAGCTACAGTCAGAATCCCCGCGACCTCGAAGACTGGGAGGCGGCGATTGACGCAGAACGCCTGCCCGTCTGGCGCGGTCTGGAGCTCGATGCCGACGACATCATCCGGGCGGATATCATCGAGCAGATCATGTGTCAGCGGGACGTGGACATCACTTCGATCGAGAATCGCTACGGCATAGACTTCTGGACGTATTTTTCGGCCGCCCGTGATCTGCTCGCCAAGCTGGAAGCCGACGGCCTGGTCTGGATCTGTGCCTCGCGAATTGTTGTCAGCAGCCAGGGACGGTACCTCCTGCGCGTAATCGCTGGGTGCTTTGACCGCTACCTCGGAGGGCAATCCGATCAAGTCTCAACCGCGGCACGCTCCTCGAACGTGATGTAGTGGCTACGTGATCGTCCTGCATACCTTACCTCGCCGATGACGCCCAATGGCTTGGCTTGGATGTGCAATGCAACATTCGACGGCCATGCCAATAGAGTTGGGCACTGCGGTCGGTCAATGGAAAGTGCGATCGGCGTCTCGGTGATCGGCGCGTCCCAGATGAACTGCGGGCGGCACAGTCGTCGTTCTTAACTTAACCACACTCGATGGGTACCGCGTCACCGATGCCGCTGATGCGAAACGGCGAGGGCAGTCTCCTTAGAGCTTTCCAAAAGACCTCGTACCACAAACACCCCAGAAGCATCGCTGTCCGAATCAGAGTAGAGTCGCTTTGCCGTACAAAGTTGGCGCCAGGTTTACCCGTGACATTCGTAGTCGAATGCGTCCGCGCCGGCCCGCCCGAAGGCGGGCGCTTCGACGTGGGCTACTCTGTTTGGTGGCAGCTACTAGGGCTGGCGCTGGCGCACGGCTGGTTGCCGGAGGGTGCAGCCCCATGGTACGAGCGAGAGAGGCATGTCACCGATTATTCCCCTGCAAACTGGCTGCATGCCAAAACGATATCGACGACCGACGCCCACGATCTCGCGAGGGCTCTCCGCACGGTCGCGACGACTCATGCCCTTCGCCCCATGGCTGAGCGTTTTGCCTCGTACTGTGATGGTGGTGAGTTCGTTTTTGCAGGCAGGGATACTGCACGGGAAGGGTAGCGGCTCATTGGACGAGAATGCCGCGGCTGCATAGGCATTTACCGAAAGACCTCGTCGGGAACCCCTAATAGCCCGAGCTGGCCATATGGATAATTTGGGGAGCATTCCGACACTGAATAGGCAAATAGGTTCTGCCAGCATGCCGCACTCGAGCGAATGGCAGAACGCCGCCAAGGTACACCACCCGCATATCCGTGTTTCATCCGAGGTAACGACTGCTGCCCGCAAGGACGGCGAGGCAGTGCTGCGGGACCTGGGCACCTCGGTGGCCGGCCTTTCGCAGATCGAAGCCGAACAGCGCGGGCGGATGAGTGGTCCGAACGAGATCGCTCAAGAGCGCAAGCAAGGCGGACTCACTCGAATTCTGAAGATCATCCGCAACCCGCTGGTGATCCTTCTCTCGATTCTATCCGCCGTCTCGTTCCTAACAGGTGACGCCCGCGCCGGGTTCGTAATGGCGCTGATGGTGGCACTGAGCGTGGGACTGCGCTTCATCCAGGAAGCTCGCGCGGACGCGGCCGCACAGAAGCTTAAAGCGATGATCCACGTAACCGCGACAGTGGTTCGCGATGGTGCAGCCCGGGAAATACCGCTCCGGGAGTTGGTGCCTGGTGACATCATCCATTTGGCCGCGGGCGACATGATTCCAGGCGACGTGCGCTTGCTGTCCCTGAAGGACTTGTTCGTCAGCCAGGGCACTCTCACCGGCGAGTCGTTGCCGGTTGAGAAGTTCACTCAACCCCACACCGAAACCGAAATCTCACCAACGGAGCTCAAGAACACCTGCTTCATGGGCACCAGTGTGCAAAGCGGTACGGCGACGGCGGTCGTCATCATAACCGGGGTGCACACCTACTTGGGCGGTATGGCGGGCTCAATCGTCGGCGATCGGGCTCCGACGAGCTTCGATGTGGGTCTCAACCGATTCACGTGGCTGATGATGCGGTTCATGGCTGTGATGGTGCCGCTGGTTTTTCTGATCAACGGCTTCACCAAGCACGATTGGAAAGGTGCGTTCTTCTTTGCGTTGGCGGTAGCCGTTGGCCTGACCCCCGAAATGTTGCCCATGATCGTCTCTGTCTGCCTCTCCAAAGGGGCGCTCGCCATGAGCCGCAAGAAAGTGATCGTGAAGCGGCTCAACTCGATCCAGAACTTCGGCGCCATGGACGTTCTGTGCACGGACAAGACCGGTACGCTCACAGAGGATCGCGTCGTCCTCATGCGGCATTGTGACGTTGCAGGACGCGAATCCGATCTGGTGCTCCTGGACGGCTATCTGATCAGCTACTTCCAGACAGGACTGAAGAATCTGCTGGATCGGGCGATTCTGGACAGCACTGACTTCCATGCCAGGGAAACCGTCGAAAAATATAAGAAGTTGGACGAACTGCCATTCGACTTCACCCGGCGCATGATGTCAGTCCTGGTACGCGATCCGGAAGGTCGTGCCGTGCTCCTGACCAAAGGGGCTCCGGAGGAACTCTTCCTGCGCTGCTCGCACTTTGAGCTTGATGGCACAGTGGCCGCCATGGACGCGAAGCGGGTCGTGGAATTGAAAGAGGAATACGACAGCCTGAGCAACGACGGTTTCCGCGTGCTGGCGGTGGCGACAAAAGATCTGAGCGGTAAGCAGATTTGCGTCCGGGACGATGAGCGCGATCTCATTTTACGAGGCTATGTCGCGTTCCTGGATCCACCCAAGGACAGTGCGGCCCGAGCGTTGGCGGCACTGCACGAATCCGGTGTGTCCGTGAAGATCCTTACGGGTGACAACCATCTCATCAGCCGGAAAGTGTGCAAAGCCGTCGGCCTGCCAGCCGATCCGATGTTGCTCGGATCTGACATCGAGAAGATGAGTGACATCGAGTTGGCCAAAGCAGCCGAAACGGCAACGCTGTTCGCGCGCCTCTCTCCGGCGCACAAAGAGCGTGTCATCCGCATGTTGCGCTGTAACAAACACGTAGTAGGATTCATGGGTGACGGCATCAACGACGCCCCGGCCTTGCGGGCGGCCGACGTTGGCATTTCCGTGGATACCGCTACTGATATCGCCAAGGAGTCGGCGGACCTGATCCTCCTCGAGAAGGATCTCACGGTCCTGGGGCAAGGTGTCATCGAGGGCCGCAAGGTTTTCGCAAACATCGTGAAGTACATTCGCATGGGAGCCAGCTCGAACTTCGGGAACATGTTCAGCGTACTGGGGGCAAGCTCCTTCCTGCCATTTTTGCCCATGGCACCGATCCAGGTGTTGACGAACAACCTTCTCTACGACTTCTCACAGGTCCCGATTCCCGCCGATGCTGTGGACGATGAGCAGGTTACACGGCCGCGCCCCTGGAACATCGCGGAGATCAGGCGATTCATTCTATTTGTCGGACCGATCAGCTCTATTTTCGACTACACGACGTTCTTCGTGATGCTGTGGGTGTTCAACTGCTGGGATCCGGCGCATGCGTCGCTGTTCCAAACCGGCTGGTTCGTTGAGTCTTTGATGACACAGACACTCATCATTCATGTGATTCGAACCAACAAGGTCCCCTTCCTGCAGAGCAGAGCAAGCCGTGCGCTGACGCTGACGACCCTTTCCATCATGGCCTTCGGAATGTGGCTGCCGTATTCCCCGGCGGCCTCCGCACTGGGCTTCACGCGCTTGCCACCTCTGTACTGGCCGATCCTGATGCTGACCCTCCTCGCCTACCTGTGCCTTACCCAGGTCACCAAAATGTGGCTGCTGCGCGAGCACCGGATCTGAACGGCATGCGACACACACGGAAATAGGAGCAACAAATGCGTGCGGCCCACAAGGAACGGCATCAGGTTACCCGTATCGGCTGGCTACGCGCTGCGGTACTGGGTGCGAATGACGGCATCCTGTCGACTTCGAGCCTGGTATTGGGTGTAGCTGCAGCCCACGCGAATCACGGCAATGTCGTGGTTGCCGGAATCGCCGGCCTGGTGGCGGGCGCCATGTCGATGGCAGCCGGCGAATATGTATCGGTCCACTCACAGGCCGACACGGAGAAGGCGGAACTCGATCGCGAGCGCGCCGAGCTCAAGGCCGACGATGTGGGCGAGCACAAGGAGCTGACAGCAATCTACGTTGCTCGCGGCCTCGAGCCTGCGCTCGCAAGACAGGTAGCCGAGCAACTGATGGCCCGCGACGCGCTGGGCGCACACGCGCGGGATGAGCTCGGCCTGTCCGAGTCAAACCTGCCACGTCCGGTTCAAGCCGCGTTGACCTCAGCAGCCAGCTTCGCCGCCGGAGCAGCCATGCCGCTCCTGGTCACCGCGGTAGCACCAACAACCGTATTGATTCCTCTGGTCGCAGGAACATCATTGGCCTTTCTGGCGGTTCTTGGAGGTTTGGCTGCGAAAGCCGGCGGCGCCGGTGTGAGCGCCGGAGCCGCGCGAGTCACGTTTTGGGGTGCGCTGGCTATGGGGGTGACCGCAGGAATTGGGTCACTGTTCGGAACAATCGTATGAGACGAGTCGCCAGGTCTGCTGTCTGCGCCTTCGCTGTCTACGTAGTGCTCCCTACGAACAGATACGCATCGCGATCGCCCACTCCTTGGTGCAGGATGAATCAGTCGTCATGACGTAATCTGCACCGGAGCACCACAGCCATGCGTTCCATCCGCCGCATTCTCGTAGCCGTGAAGGATCCGTCTGCAAAATCGCTCCGCGCGGTCACGAAGGCTGCCCAACTCGCGCGGGCACTGGGCGCTGAGATCGAACTGTTTCATAGCATATCGACTACCCTCTATGTCGATGCCTACTCTTCGACCGAGCCCCTGTCTGGCATCGAACGCATTATCCGCGGCAGGTGCCTCGAGGATCTGGAGTTTGCCGCAGCGAGAGTGCGCCGCAACGATCTCAAAGTTACCGTTGCAGCTGAATGGGACTATCCAATATATGAAGCCGTCATTCGACGGGCGGCCCACATCAAAGCGGACCTCATTGTCGCCGAGCAGCACGCGGGCCGGCACCGCGCCCCGAGCCTGCTGAGACTGACCGATTGGGAACTATTGCGATTGAGTCCAGTGCCGGTGCTGCTCGTCAAGACCGACGGTGCCTACCGCCGGCCGGCGGTGTTGGCGGCGGTGGATCCCACTCACGCGTATTCAAAACCCGCCAAGCTGGACGACGAGATCCTCTCTGCAGGTTCGGCGGTCACTAAGGCACTGCGTGGGACATTGCACGCCGTGCACGCCTATTCTGCGATGGTGACCAGTGCATATCGGGACTTCCAGCCCCCGGACGACGTCATAGCCCGAGTTGATATGGAAGCCGCTGCGCAGGCCAAACGAGGCTTCGACCAAGCCCTCAGCTCTGTAAAGATTCCCAGATCTCGCCGACACCTTGTCAACCGCAACCCTGTTGACGCAATCGCGAGGACCGCTCACGAGACTCACAGCTCCATAGTCGTCATGGGAGCAATCTCACGATCTGGATTCAAGCGTCTGTTCATCGGCAATACGGCCGAGAGCCTTCTCGATCAGCTTCGGTGCGACCTGCTGATCGTCAAGCCCGCACACTTTGCACCGCGAGTACAGCGACGCCACCGAGGCGTGCGCCTCGCTTCGCTGAGCGCTACGGCCGGGATGTGACGTATTGACACTCATACACGGATTCACGCAGTCAACGTCGGCCAGGTTTGCACGCACCGAGCCGTCACGATCTGCGCAAATGCCCCGTTGATGGAAGCGAAGCAACTGATGTGCGAGCGCGGTGTTGATGCCCTCGTCGTCATCGCATCTCCGGTCACCCGGCCGACCGCGCTCGGGATCATCACTCAGCAGGACATCGCCGGCTCGGATGTAAGGCGCGTTGCCGATATTTCGCGATTGCGCATATCAGACGTGCTGTCACGCGACCCACTGGTGTTTGACCAGAACGAGACCATCGAAAGTGCCATTCGACACCTTCGCGCCCGCAACGCGCGCTACGCGCTTGTTGTCGGGTCCGGCGGAGCCTTTTGCGGCTTGATCTCGCTGGACAGCCTGCTCAGCGAAATCGCCGCCTCGCGCGTCCCATCCCGCGCCTAGCCCGTCAATGCGGCGGTCTGGCGAGTCAACCGGTTGGATGGAATTTCCTGCCAATGTAGTACCGCTTAGGGCACGTCAGCATTCAATGTGGATTGTACGTATCAGTGCAATTCCGTATGGCGCAAAGGGTCGCGCAACCCCAGATCAGACTCATGGGAAGTTGGTTTGCATACTGCTTGGAGAACCCATCATGACTGTACCCATTGACCCTTCAAGATGCGGTATACCGCAACGGGCGGCGTCCTGCGGCGGCGAACAGATCAGCTCGGCAGCCTCGAGGCCGCTCGATACAGGACCATACCGGCATCCAACAGGCCTCGGATGGCGTCAGCCAATGATCCGCAGGGCAGCCTATTTGCGCGCGCAAAAGCGCGGTTTTCAGCCCGGCAGGGAGATCGAAGACTGGCTCGCCGCCCGCTCGACGAGTTTCTGCAGCTCGCGTACGTTTCCGGGCCATCGGTAACGTTGTAGCCCCCACATCACCTCATCATCGATCGGTTTCGTTCGCAGATTGTTTTTCTCGCAGAGTCGCCTGAGGAAGAATTCGACGAGCAGCGGAATGTCCTCGGCTCGCTCGCGCAGAGGCGGAACTTCGACCGGAACCACGTTGATCCGGTAGTACAGATCTTCCCGAAAAGTCGCTTGGGCGACGCACTGACGCAGATCTTTGTGAGTTCCCGAGAGCACCCGCACGTCGACCTTCATAGTGCGCTCCGCGCCGATCTTCTGGATCTCACCGGTCTGCAGCTCGCGCAGGATCTTTGCCTGGGCAGTCAAGGCCAGGTCCGCCACCTCATCGAGAAAAAGCGTCCCGCGATGAGCCGTCTCGAATAATCCCCTGCGACTCGTTGCGGCGCCCGTGAAGGCTCCGCGCTCGTAGATGTTCTTCTCGTCATCGAGCACGAGAATCGTGGGCTGATCGACGCTCGGGCCCATTCAGCGAGCCCTCGGCAGACGCAGGACAAACACAGGTTGCCCCTCCCGCTCGTGGTATGCGATTTCCCCCCCGTGCTCAATGGCGATCTTCTTGACGATCGCCAGACCGAGTCCCATGTTGTCCTTGCCGCTGCCTGCGGACACGTACGGATCGAAGATCCGCCCAGCGATATCGGCAGGAACCGGCCTGCCATCGTTGGTGATCGATACCTCGATCCAGTCATCGCCAGCCAGGAAGCCGATTGTAAACCGGACGGGCCGGCCGGGATTGGCCTCGATGCCGTTGCGGACGATGTTGTTCAGCACCTGGCGCATCAGCGTGCCATCGGCCCGGGCGCACAGATCAGCCGGATCGGTCGGCAGGGACACCTGGATCTGCGCCAGCTCGAGGCTCGCCGCAACCGCACTGGCCAGTTCCTCCAGCAACGGAGGAAGCCTTTGGACTGTCATCTGCGCGACCGGCAGGCGCGCGAACTCGCTGAACTTGTTGACGGTGTTCTTGAGATGGTCGAGCTCCTCCGCGATCATAGTCTGCGTCAGGCGCAGTTGCTCGCGAAACTCCGGCTCGCTCTTGGACAGATATGACCTCGACAGCGAGGAGACGAGTACCTCGATTGGAGTGAGCGGGTTCTTGATCTCGTGGGCGAGCATTCGAGCGAGCTCCTGCCATGAGCCCATCTCTTCCAGATAGCGGGACCGCTCGCGTTGGCGGATCAGCTCATCGAAAGTGGCCTTGTAGGCGCGCGTGATGCGTCGGCCGAGCATCGCGGCGAGCAGGAGTGAGGCGAGCAGGGCCGCGATGATGCCTGCCGCGAAATAGATCCTGAGAGACTGGAGAATACGCTCCTTGAGGAGCTCGGGCTGGTGGTAGACGTGACGCAGCCGCTCCACTGCTTCGAACTCGCTCCGATAGCGCGCCGCGTTCGCCGGATCCAGGTTCTTCAGCGCCTTCAGATCCCCCGTGTTGGCATCCAAAGCGCGCACGATGGAGTCATTGAATCCCAAGTCGAGACTGGTCTGCAGCGTTTCATCGAGAAAATAGAGCGCGGCGCCGAGCGGCAGGACCGCGACGACGAATATCGCGAGGAACAACAGACGTCTGACGGTTTTCTCCTGCACGACTCTTCTTCAGGGGGGAGGTTCCCGGCGCAGACTCTTCAGTTCGAATTCAAGCGAGGAGCCGGAATCCTGCCACGTTCCCGCAACGGTGGCGCCTGCCGCGTACTGCTCGAAGATCCGGTCGAAAAGCGAATGCTGCTGCGGTACCGGCGCCGAGGCTTGCGCTCCCGGACCGATCTCCAACACGTTCGGCGCCGCTGGCAGGGGCGCCGGCGACGTATTCTCCTGCACCCACTGCCGCTGCTCCTCCAGTCGCGCCTTCTCGATCGGATCGAAGACGATCGTCACGGCGAGCTGCAGGTGGGCCGAGTCCGGCAGATCGCCGGCTGCAAACAGCCCCGGCAGTCGCAGGTTCGATAGTGCACCCATCACCTCGTCCACGCGGGTGTACGTCTGGCTCATGACGACCGTCCCCTCGAGAGTAACCGTCATGCGATAGGTCTCGTCCCACAGATCGTACTTCACCGTGATTTCCGCTGTCCTTTGTCTCACACGCGCCCTGTCCCTCAAGAGTACAATCTGCAGCACGATCCGGTTGGTCAGGCCGCTGGAAAGGTCCGAGCGCAGGGTGCGCGGCAGTGCGGTCTGCGTTATGGCCACACCCAGCCCGGTCGAAGCGATCCACGGAGTCAGCCGGGCAGCGATCGCATGAGGTGGCCTGAAGACCAGCAGCAGCACCAAAGCCATTCTCTTTGCATAGCGGTCCAATCGCGTCAGTCCCTTCGTGGGAAGTGAGGGGCGTCGATGACCGCGTAGAAACTGACGATGCCGAATGACTTCGTCTCGAACTGCACGCCCGCTCGTACGCCCGCTTCGTAGAGTCTGCGACCACTGGCGCTGAAGCCGTACCGGGTCAGACCCGGCCCGATGGACCAACGTGCGCGGCGACTCGAGTCCGGCATGAAGGACAACGAGTGCGAGTAGGTGAGTGAGACGTTCGGTTGGTCCAGGTATGAGGCGCGCAGCTCGGTGATCGGCTCATTACGGAACTGCATCGTAAGAAAAGAATCAGTGCCGATGGTCCATGTACCGCGAATCTCGCCTCCGGCGAGTAGCAGCCCTCCGGTGGTGATATCTCGGCCGAGAAAAATCTGCGTGACCCAGCCGTGCGTGGGGAAGATCGCGTCGTCTTCGGTTTTCAGCCCATAGACAAGCTGCACGGCGTTGTGCGGTGTGTGGGTGATCAATGTGAACCCCCCACTGCCATCCCGATAGCGATCGAACACCGAATTCGAGGGTAGACTCCGGTAGGCCAGCGCCACGAAGGAGCTGTCTCCGAACCAACGCCCGATCGCGAGGTTGAGCACGGACGCCCGGATGTCATATCGGTCGCCGTTGTCGTAGGCGTAGTTCGCGTCTACGTAAAGCGCGCTGGCTGACAATATGTAGCGCCTGGACCCTAACAGGTGCGGATCGAAATACTGAAGGCGTACGAGGGATTCGCGCGCGGTCGGGCCCGACACGGGCATCGAGCCGATGACGTCGAGGCCGAGCGATTTGCCCGTCCCGAACAGGTTTCGATCGGAGACTCGCGCGGCCAATGTCTCGGTGAGCCCGCCGAAGCGCCAGGCAGAGCCCAGGGCGAACCCTTTGTCGAGAGAGGCCGGCTCCGTGACCTGGATGACCAGAATCGCGAGTCCGCGGCGCGAACCCTTCTCGAGGCGGACATCGACCGAGGTGAAGTTGGGAAGCAGACCCAGGCGCAGCCGGGCATCCTGGATCCGGCTCTCGTCCACCGCCATGCCGGGCCGCATGTCAACCTGGCGGCGGATGAAATCGCAGGACGTCGCGAAGTTGCCCTCGCAGCTGATGTCCTGAATGACGAGCGTCGCCTCCTGCGCCGCGGCCAGTTTCGCAAGGCCGAGCACGGCGATGGAGACGAGCAACCGCAAACCAACTTCCCTGACTCGCGAGGTCATCCTTCAATCTTAGGGGATTTGATCAAACACGGCACTGGGAGGGTGTCCACAAAAGTGGACACCCCTTGACTTTCAGCAGCTCGAGGCGAATCCCCAGCGGGGACGACATTACGGGTGGGGTCGGTGTACTCGTCGCGCCGTTGACCTATGAAACTGTGCTGGTAGTCGAGCTGGACCGAGAATCGGTTGGGCACGATGTGGTAGATGGTTGCGAGTCCCAAACTAAGCACGTCGGGTCGTTTGAGCTGGAATGAGCTGTCCCCGATCGAGGCAGTGCTGCTGCCGCTGAAGGGGGACGAGGTGTAAGCGGCGCCGAGGTTGAGCGACCAACGCGGCGACAGTCTGAATTGGGAGCCCAGCTCGGCCGTGTATCGCCAGGTTGCGGATATTGTCAGGTCTACGTTCTGTATCGGATCGAACCCCGTGCCTCCACGGCCGTGGGAGACGCCGGCCCGCGCCAGGATCGCGAAATCCGCCGCTTCGTAGCTGACGGCGCTACTGGCGCCGGTGTTACTGACACTCAGATCGAGATTGAAGGGTTGGGTCGACTGTTCCAGCAGACTGATTTATAGGCACTCGGGGCGACGAGGGTCAGTTGTTTCCAGCGGCGTGGGTGTACACGAATGAATACATATGTCACCTGCGCAAGCGTGGAAATCCGGAGCAGTGAAGGCTCGTTGGTCGCACGGCGGAGCCTCGCTCTGTTCGCGGTAGTCGGCACCGCGCTGGGCGTCGGTAAGATTCAGGAGCTACCGGACTCTGCCATGCAATGCGATACCGGCGTTTTCAAGTCCGTTTTGCCTCCGTTCGCCAAAACGTCGGCGCAAGCATTCATCGAACAAGCGACGTTGATCGACCAGGATAGATTGTGGAAGCAAGCTGAGTTGTATCTTGATGACCATTGGAAAGCGCGCGACGCGCGGCTCCACGAGCGTTCATTGCCGATCGGGATCGATATCGAGATCGTTCAAGAGCAGCACCATGCCATCAACTGGATTACCGGATACGGGGATCTGCCTTAGGATGAGGTGACGACCGATACCTAAGGATCTAGTGCCATCGCTCGTGACACGTAGAACCGGGTGATAGCAGACATTCGCACCTTTCAAGACTCCTCAGGTCTTGCCTTCATACGCACCTGTGCGCATCATGGGCCCCAAAAAGGGAGCGATGCCAATGCAGGCTCTTCAGCATATGGGACTTCTTGCTGCTGGACTCGCTATTTTCGCGATCTGGCCAAACATTCGAGGCCGCCGTTCGAGAGAAAGTTCGGGCGCCTGCATGAGACCGCAAGAAGTGTTCGCAGTAATCGTGCTTACTGCCTGCGCCGCGTCCGGTTCCGCTGTGGGCAAGCCCGTACCTTCGAGCATTGACGGAAGGTCGATCGTTCTTGTTCGACGTCCTGACCCCGGATTTGTCTTTGCGACGAATGGCGGTGTTCTTGCTGGTGCATTCGCAGCCCTGGGGCCCTTGCACGATATGCGCCCAGGCCATGAAATGGAGGACGCTGGGAGACAGTTGACCGCTGAGGATCAAATCGACGACCCCGCAGTCTCCCTTAGCGCCGTGCTGCTTAGTGGTCTTGTCGATACCTATAAGCTACGGTTGCTGAATTCAAACGCAGTGATCGTTTCGGACGAGAAGCGGCTCGAAGACTATCGGAAGCAGAATCAGCCTGATCTCATCTTCGAGTTCTACACCGAGGCTTGGCGAACTTTCTATTTTCTGGACTTCAAGCACTACGATGTTTGGTATTACGCGAAAGCGCGCCTAATCGACGGCCGAACGGGCTCCGTTATCCGTCGGGCGAAATGCGCTCACAAGCCGGAAAAGACTTCAGCATCCCCGACGCTTGATGAGCTGGTCGCTGAGCATGGGGTGAAACTCCGTGCTGCGGTTGAAGCTGCGAAGGAACTATGCCTCGCAACGGTCCGACAGGAATTCGGGGTGTCCGTCTCCAGTGACGCATCCGGGAAGTAGAGGCGCAACCGAAGGATCACGAGGGCAGCGGGAGGCTGACTGTCCTCCAAACATCAAATGCTGGTCGTGGAAACTCTTCGAGCATAACCTCCGACCGCTTGCCTCGCCCTGTTTACCACGCCCGAGCGCGATTCCACATACCCCGGACCGCTTCTCAATACGTATTTTCCAGGATACACAACCCCGCCCGATGGAGGTATACGGGGGCAAGCGAAGAACGCGGACGACAAGCAATAAATGAACGCATCCCGCTCGTAAGCCCCGAGGTCACGGACATGACACACTATCGCAGACGGTCGCTGGTATTGATCACCGCACTCGCCGCGGTTGTGGGGCCGGCTTATACCCAGCAGCCACCCGACCTTGTGCAAAGCGATTCAAGGGAGAACACCGCGATGGGGACCGGCGCGATGGCCCAAGCGCCTGCAGATACCTACAACAATACGGCGGTCGGATACAACGCGTTATTCGCCGGACCCGGTGGAGGAATGTGCTGCGGCGGCAACACCGCCGTGGGAAGCAACGCACTCTCGTCGGATACCTCCGGCTGGGGTAACACTGGCGTGGGACTCGCCGTTCTCTACACCAACGATACGGGTAACGCAAACTCGGCTATCGGCAATTTGGCCTTGTTCTACAACACTGTTGGCGCTTTCAACACTGCATCCGGGAACTGGTCCTTGCGATTTAACGTGAGCGGCAATAACAACACCGCCTCTGGAGCCAGCGCCCTTTTTAACAACACGACCGGCAATAACAACGCCGCCTCCGGAGTCAACGCGCTCGCGTGCAATACGACTGGCAGCTATAACACCGCCGCTGGGCCATTCGCGCTTTCGGGTGACGCTACCACAGGCGGGTTTCCGTATCCTCAATGCCCCGCCGGGTTCGCGACCGGTAACAGCAACACCGCTTCGGGCGCGTACGCGCTGACTGGAAACACCACCGGCAGTTACAACACTGCCTCCGGATTTCAAGCATTACTTGGAAACACAACAGCCGACAGCAATTCAGCCTTCGGAACGGGCTCACTCAAGACCAATACGACCGGACACAACAACACGGCTATCGGTGCTGAATCTCTTGCGAGCAACACGACAGGATCGTACAACATGGCATCGGGGTCCGACGCGCTGGAGAATAACACCACCGGTCACGATAGCGCGTCCTTCGGCGTCGCATCGATGTTTGCCAACAGCACCGGCAGCTACAACACTGCCGTCGGGAATCGCGCCTTGCGCTACAACACAACCGGCTCGAACAATATCGCGGTCGGATTCGGCGCTGGGCTCAATCTGACCGTGGGAAGTGAGAATATCGACGTCGGAAATGCCGGCGTCGCCGGCGAAAGCTCCACGATCCGTATCGGCGCTTCGAGCACACATCATTCCACCTACATTGCCGGTATCAGCACCGCGCATGTGACCGGCGCCGCCGTCTATGTGACCTCCACCGGGCAGCTCGGTGTGCTCGCCTCCTCGGAGCGGTATAAGACCGCGATCGCACCCATGGGCGCGACCTCGCGCAGACTGCAGCACCTGCGGCCCGTGACCTTTCACCTGAAGGCCGAACCGGAGGGTCCGCTGCAATACGGGCTCATCGCCGAGGAAGTGAATTCGATCTATCCGGAGCTCGTCATCCGAGACGAATCAGGGACCATCCAGGGCGTGCGGTATGACGAGCTCGCGCCGTTGCTCTTGAATGAAGTGCAACAACAACGGCAAGCGTTGAACGCGCAGGCCAAGCAGCTGCAGCAAGTGCAACGTCAGCTCGCTCAACTGATGCAGCAAAACGCCGCCCGGCGGTTGCCCCGGTCCACCGACATGCCTGTCAGCCGTCACTGAGCCACCGATGTCTCCGGCCCACCGGGCCATCAACATGGTCGGGCTTCCCTTGTGGCGCCGGTCGGTTACTTTTCGGCGTCTACGCGCTCCGCGCGTGCTTCCTGCGCGACCTGCGAACCATCGCGCAACGGCAGACGCGACAGATAGTCGGCCAGGCCGACGATGTCATCGCGCTGGAGGCGGGCGAACAGACGGATGTGGGTAGTGGGAAAGTTCGGACGCCGCCGATCGACTGCGTCGTAAATCTGGCGCATCAAGTATTCGTAGTGTTGACCGGCAAGCTGCGGTATGACCTTGTTTGCATTGCCTTCGGCCGATGGGCCGTGACATGAGCTGCACTGCTGCGCGTAGAGCCTGCTGCCATGCTCGACCAATTCCCCACTACCGACGCCCGGTGCCGAACTGATTTGAAGGTGATTGATGTATGCAGTTATATCCGCAATCGCCTGCGCATCGACCAGATGATGATTGTCCGCGAAGTGCTCCATGCGCAGGTCCCAGCGGCGATTGTGGCGGTAGTCCACCAGCTGTTTGGCCAACACGGAGGCATGCTGCCCCGCGATTCGCGGCACTCCACCATCGAGGGTTCCCGTGCCGAGGGGCCCATGACAGGCGGTACAGGGTCTGAAGAGCTCCGCGCCGTGGTCCAAGCTTGGCTTGGCGTGCAGTGCATCGAACAGTTCCTGGCGCGAGGTCGATGCTGCGTGCGCCGTCAGTGACAGAAGAGCCGCCAGACACCCGGCTGCTGCAAATAACGTTCGTCGCATGGTCGTACTCCACATGGCCGCACGAGGTTACATGCAGGCGGATCGACCCAAATCGGGGGTTGTACGTACACAGCCCCAGGCGGCCCGCGCCCGGGCTATCACCAGAATCGGACGGGACCGTTGTCCAGATGGACAAAATCAGACTGCGGATAGAATCCGACCCCACCCCTTCCCATCTGGCGGGCGAGCTCGTGCAAGCGGCGAGTGGAGAACCCGCCTAACCGTACGTCAATCGCTCGACCCTGCATATGCAGGCTATGCTCCGCGACGCCACTCGAGCGACCGCGCAAAGCAGCATTGGTCTGAGGCGAGCGATAACCGGAGATGACCTGGAACGGTTCATCCCGATCCGCCAGCGTTTGCAGGTCGAATAATATGTCCAGTGTGCGCGGGTCTATCGGATGAACTTCCTCAGTCCGGAAGTCACGCAGCAGATGATTGATCCGCCCGAGACCCGGAGCCTGGTAGGTCCCCTCTTGAAAGTAAACGACCGACAGGCTTTCCCCCGTATGGGTGTGCTCGAACGAGAGTGAGCGCTTATCCGGCACTCGCGCAGAAGCGGCTCCCATGGCCCCGAGAGCCAGCGTCGAAACGCTCAGGCTGCGCAGGAACATACGGCGATCCAGTGGTTTCAGGGGCATATGCGACTGCTGGGGCTGTCGAAGGATGTGAGGGCATATTACCAGATTGTCAACCTTACCTGATGCCTTGCGGTGCGCACTTTTGCCTATGCGGTGATCACGTATAGGCGCTCGATTTCAGCCCGCTACACTCGCTGGAGGAGAGGACGCTACTGGAAGCAACGCGGGAGTTGTAATCAAGCATGTGACAATCAGTTTGGGGGAAGGGCCATGAGTATCACGACCATGAACAAACCGTGGTTGAGCGCCTATCCGCAGGGTACACCTGCAGAGATAGACGCCGACTCGCTCCAGTCACTTGTGGGGGTACTGGAGGACAGTTGCCGTCGCTTTGCCGACCGCCCCGCATACCACAATCTCGGCGTCACACTGACGTATCGGGATCTTGACAGGCTCTCCCGTGACTTCGCCGCCCACCTACTCGGATGTGGGCTCGTTCCCGGCGATCGAGTGGCGCTGATGATGCCGAATATTCTGCAATATCCCGTCGCTCTGTTCGGAGCGCTGCGCGCCGGACTGGCGATCGTCAATACCAACCCTCTGTATACGCCGCGCGAATTACGGCACCAGCTTGTGGACTCCGGAGCACGTGCAATCGTTATCCTCGAGAACTTTGCGCACGTGTTGGCCCAGGTTCGCAGCGAGACGCAGGTACAGCATATCGTTACGACTGCGGTCGGAGATCTTGCCCCCTATGCCAAGCGAATCGCCGTCAACTTCGTCGTGCGGCGGATCAAGCACATGGTGCCCGCCTTTGACCTACCGGGCGCTCTAACCTTTCGTCAGGCGCTGGCTCGGGGCGCGCGCCTGAGCTTCGAGCCCCCGCAGATCGGCCCGCAGGACCTGGCATTTCTCCAATACACCGGCGGCACGACAGGCGTGGCCAAAGGAGCGATGCTCACCCATCGCAATATGGTCGCAAATCTGCTGCAACTGAGCGCCTTCTGGGGCAACGTGATTGAGCCCGGACACGAAGTCATCATGACCCCATTGCCTCTGTACCATGTGTTCTGTCTCACTTGTAATTGCCTTTGGCTCCTACGCCACGGCGGTCTCAACGTCCTGATTACCAACCCGCGCGACATTCCTGCATTCGTAGCCGAACTGGGCAAATGGCGGTTCACGATGATCTCGGGAGTTAACACTCTGTACAACGCTTTGCTCAACCATCCGCAGTTCGCACGCCTCGACTTCTCTGCGCTGAAGTTCGGAGCCGCTGGCGGTATGGCAGTTCATGCCGCCACAGCGGCAGCATGGCGTCGGATCACCGAACGGCCTCTTGTGGAAGGGTACGGACTGACGGAAGCCTCGCCGGTCGTGGCATGCAATCCTCTCGACGCGCCGCACCTGGGTACGGTCGGATTGCCGCTACCGTCCACGGAGATCAGCATTCGTGAAGGGGAGATGGAAGTGCCGCTGGGCCAACCCGGTGAGCTATGCGTGCGCGGACCGCAAGTAATGCGCGGCTATTGGAATCAACCAGAGGAAACCCTGAAAACGCGCACCGCTGACGGGTGGCTACGCACCGGTGACATCGCAGTCGCCCAGCCAGATGGCTTCCTGCGAATCATTGACCGCAAGAAGGACCTCATCATTGTCTCGGGTTTCAAGGTATTCCCCAATGAGATCGAAGCGGTAGTGTGCGAGCACCCAGCAGTTCTCGATTGCGGGTGCGCCGGTGTCGCTGACGCGCGTTCAGATCAAGCCGTCAAAATCTTCGTAGTTACGCGCGAAGGATCCACGGTGAGTGCCGAAGAATTGCGTGAGCACTGCCGCCGTAGCCTCGTCGCGTACAAAGTGCCGAAGCACGTCGAGTTCCGTGTATCGCTTCCGAAGACTAACATCGGCAAGATTCTGCGCAGGGAGCTCGAGCATCCGGAGTCCTCGCGCGCCGCCTGACGCAAGCGGCACGTTAGCGGCGGATCAGCAGACTCAACCAGAATCGCAGCCTGTCTCCGTAGGGAGGACGCAGGCCCAGCAGTCCTGCAACATCCCATCCCGGCAGCTGAAACACAGGACGCGCGTGACTGAAGCGCCGGAATCCCTGTTCCCCGTGATAGGCACCCATTCCGCTTGCGCCAACACCGCCGAACGGAAGCTCCTCGGCGAAGAAATGCATCGCCACGTCATTTATCGTGACTCCCCCCGAAGTCGTGCGCGTGAGCACTGCGTGCCTCTCCTGCGTATCACTTCCAAAGTAATACAACGCAAGTGGCCGTGAATGCTGGTTGATACGGGCAATGGCCTCTTCTATCCGGTCGTACGGCAGCACGGGCAACACAGGAGCGAAGATTTCCTCCTGCATGAGTCTCATTTCCTCCGTCGCACCGACTACGAGTATCGGCGGAATCAAACGCTGGTGTGGCGAACCCGTCTGCGGCTCGTCCGTCAATTTGACTATCTCAGCCCCCTTGGCGACGGCGTCTGCGATGAGATCTTCGACACGCTTCGCGTGCCGAGCGCTCACGAGGCTGGTGTAATCAGCATTCGCGGGTAGGCCTGGATATACTCGGGCCGCCCAATGTCTCGCAGTGCTGATGAATTCGGCGACAGCCTCTCTTGGCAGGCATACGTAGTCGGGCGCGAGACAAATTTGGCCCGCATTGGCGAGCTTCCCAAGGAGGATCCGATCGACTGCACGGGCGAGCCGTGCCGAACGGCCCACTACGACGGGACATTTACCTCCCAGCTCTAGCGTTACCGGGACCAGGTGCTCGGCAGCGGCGGCCATCACTCGCCGGCCAACTGCCGCCGATCCAGTAAACAACAGATGGTCGAGCGGAAGCCGGGAAAATGCCTCGGCCACATCCGCGCCGCCGGTCACGACAACCAGCTCTCGAGGATCGAAATATCGGCTCACCAAGACTTTCATCAGGTCCGAAGTGGCCGGCGTCAACTCCGATGGCTTGATCAGACAGCGATTGCCCGCAGCGAAGATGCCGGCGAGCGGGCCGAAGGTCAGTGTGACGGGAAAATTCCAGGGACTGATGACACCGACAACCCCGAGCGGCTGATGGATGATCCGCCCACTCGACCCCGGAATGCCTAGAGGCAAACCCAAATTCGCGCGCCTCGGCTTCATCCACTGACGCAGCCGGCGCCGCGCCACCTTGAGCGAGTTGACTGCGGGCAGAATATCCATGAAGCGCGACAGGCTCGCCGGCCGCTGGCCGAAATCGTGGCTCAGCGCCTCGCACATCGGCTCCTGGGATGAAACCAACATGTCGATGGCGCGGTTCAGCCTATCGATGCGCACCCCGGCGCTCGGGGCTCCTTCTGCGACCGTGGCCGTGCGCTGTGCCTGCAAGAGCGCGTCGAGGTCCCCGGCGGACCTGTCTGGTAAGTAGCTTATTGACATGCTGGGCCAATGACCCCTAAGTATGTATTCCCTGCAGGAGCGCCGCCAATCCGGGCGTACCGGAGGGCACGATCGTATCCGATCCGGTTGCTCCACCGGCCGCCTCTGACTCCGGAAACATCTTGAACGTCTCGCTCATGACTGCTGTGTTGATACGTGGCGCCAGCATGTCCACGAAGCGCGCAAGGACACCGAGCGGTGTGGCAAGTCGCTCGGGTTTGTCCATGATCGCATCACATACGATGCCCGCGGCCCGTTCCGATGAAATGAGGGGAAACCGTGCGTATATCTTGGTGGGCTCAACCATCGGCGTACGCACCAGCGGCATGTTGACCACGGTGAAGTGCACACCGCGCTCACTGTACTCGCCCGCCGCGCAGCGCAAAAAAGCCTCCATAGCGGCTTTGGACGCGTTATAAGCAGCAAAACGAGCGGCGTTGCTGAGCACCCCTATTGAAGAAATCCCGATGACGTGGCCACCGCCGTGCTCAACCATCGCCGGCAGCAATCCAAGCGTTACGCGCACGGCTGCGAAGTAGTTGATACGCATGAGGCGCTCGTAGTCGTGGAAGCGGTCGTACGTATTCTCGATCGCACGCCGGATAGAGCGCCCCGCATTGTTGATGAGGATGTCCACATGGCCGTGGTCGGCCAGCACCTGGGAAATGAAACGAGCGCAAGATCGCTCATCCGTAATGTCACACGCGTAGACCCCCACCGTACCTCCCGCCGCCTCGATCTCCTTGCGCACAACCTGCAGCTTCTGCGGATCGCGAGCCACGATCAGCACCCGCGCCCCGGCCTGCGCCAGGCGCAATGCCGTTGCACGACCTATGCCCGAAGAGCCGCCGGTGATCAGCACCGTCTTGCCACTCACCGCATGTTGGAGATTTCGAGCCCTGAACAAGTCGGGGTCGAGATTCCGTTCCCAGTAATCCCACAGGCGCCAGGCATACTCCTCCAGCCGCGGCACGCGGATTCCTGCCTCGGCAAGCAGGCGCTGAGCAGAGCCTGCGTCAAAAGTGGTGGGGTAGTTCAGCAATTCGATAACCGACGGCGGTATTCCGAGCTCGCGTAAAACCTGTCCGGCAGCCAGCCGCATCGGCTGAAGCGTCTCGGACACTAGCCGTATGAGCGGCGCGGCGGACTCCACTGTACTGGGCTCCAAGCGCAACGCCATGGTTGGAGCGTGGGCGGCAGTGGCGAAGAGATTCAGCACGTCGCCGATGCGCCGGTCCCGAGGGTCCGTCAGGTGGAAGCATTTGCCGTCTTGCCCCGGGAGGTGTGCGAGATGTTCCAGGGCGGCTGCAACGAAATCCACCGGCACCAGATTGATGTGGCCGCCCTCGAAGCCGATCAGCGGTAGCCACCGCGGCACGGTATCCCGGATCTTCTGGATGAACTTGAACAGGTAGTAGGGTCCGTCGATCTTATCCATCACCCCCGTAAGCGAATGGCCGACGACCATGCCTGGTCGATAGATGCGCCAAGGTATGCGACAGGCAGTCCGCACGAGTCTTTCAGACTCATGCTTGGTGCGAAAGTAGGGATGATCGAGTCCGCACGCCTGCTCAAACATATCCTCGGTAAAAGCCCCCGGATATCGGCCTGCCACTGCGATCGAGCTGACGAGATGAAAGCAACCCGCGCGTATCTCGTGGGCGAGGTCGAGCGCGTGTTGAGTACCGCCGACGTTGGCCCGCTCGAGATGGGCGGCGTCGGCGTCCAGATCGTAGACTGCGCCCAGGTGCATGAAATGGTGGATCTTCCCCAGCAACAGCTCCGGTCTGCGCACACCCAACAAGGGCTTGTCCAGGTCGCCCTCTACAGGAACAATGACGCTGCCGTGCTCTGCACAATCCCGCACCACACGTTCAAGTCGGGTCCCGGAGCCGGGCCTGACCAGCACATAGATGGGGTCGCCTCGAGCGGCTAACAGCTGCACGAGATGACGGCCGATGAAGCCGGTCGCACCAGTGATGAAATACGCCATGGCCGATATACCCAAGGCCTGAATGCGGTCACGCTACGCTGATGCTGCGACTTTCGTATCGTGGCAAACCGAGGGTCCAAATCCTGCGGCGATACTGCAAAGTGGCGGCATGGGCACCGCTGAGCACATGTCGGGAGTGGATCGCGCGTGGCTGTTGATGGACCACCCGACCAACCCGATGATCGTCGTGGGGCTGCTGGTCCTGGAGTCCAGTCTCGAGCGAACGCAGTTGCGTGATCTCGTGGCGGCACGCTTTCTTGCCTTTCACCGCTTTCGCTGTTTTCCGGTCGCGGATGCGTTGGGGGCAAGCTGGGTCGAATCAGCGCAGTTCGACATCGAGGATCATGTTTTCTGTGCTGCACTGCCCGCTCCTGCCGGGCAGGGCGAGCTCGAAACACTTCTGGGCGAGCTTGCGAGCACACCTTTCAACCCGGAGAAACCGCGGTGGAGTTTTCACCTCGTGCAGTGCTACCGCGGCGGAAGCGCGATCATCGTGCGCATCCACCACTGCTACGCGGACGGTATGGCGCTCATGCAGGTACTGTTATCGCTTTGCGGCGACTCATCCGCCGCGCAACCCTCACCCAGCACAGCTTCGGCGTCAGTCAGTTCGGAGGGACTGGCCAGCCTGATCCCTTCATCTATTTCGGACGCCTTGCGTGGAGGTGCCAACCTGTTGGAGTCCGGTATCCACTACCTCTTCCACCCCGCCGAAACCACCGCCGCCGCTCGCGAGGCCCTGGGGTTTGCGGGTGAGCTGGCTCACATCGCCACACTCTCTGACGATCCAGTAACACGGCTCAAGCGCCCGCTGTCGGGGGCCCGCCGAGCAGCGTGGGCCTCTACGCTCTCTCTGGAGGAAGTGCGCACGCTCGGCCACTTGCTCGGTTGTACAGTCAACGATGTCCTGATATCCACGCTCGCAGGTGCTTTGGGTCGCTATCTCGCGCGTGAAGGAGACGACATCACCGGGCTCACTATCCGGGCGACCGTACCGGTCAATCTTCGACCTGCGGGCGATACATCAGCTCTTGGAAACCGATTCGGACTGGTTTTCGTCGAGTTGCCGATCGGGATCCGGCATCCCCTGGAGCGTCTGTGCGCCGTACACGAGGCCATGCAAAAGCTGAAGGGCTCATCGCAGGCCATCGCGACCCTCGGGCTGCTGTCGGTCGTTGGTACCCTCCCCGCCGCCGTTGAGGCGCCCGCAATCGCGATTTTCAGCGCCAAGGCAAGCCTCGTCGCATCCAACCTTCCGGGGCCGCACGAGCCGCTGCTCTTCGCGGGAGCGCCTATTTCCCAACTGCTGTTCTGGGTACCTCAGGCGGGCAGTATCGGCACGGGAGTCAGCATGTTCACCTATCGCGGACAGGTGCAGCTCGGGGTGATGGCAGACCGGCAGCTGATCAGCCACCCGGCGGACCTGATCACTGAGATCGGGGCTGAGTTCGAGCGGCTCGTCTTCCTCGTGCTCCTGGGCGCCGGCTCGCTCCTGAATTAATTAGGCACGCTCAAGCCTTCCCTTCGCTGATGCCCCCGGCGTACTCAACATCCAATGCCTCCATGGCATCGAGCGGCCGGCAAGCCGCCGCGCACTGATAGAGCGCGTGCGCCTGAGCCCGATAGCGAGCGGCGTCGAGCAACAGCAGGCCGTTCGCATGCTCAATCTGAACGATCGGTGAGGTCGGAGCGAGGCGAGACGCATGATGAAAGTGCTCCTGGGCCTTCTCTGTGGAGACGTTGTGAGTGAGACCGGCCGCCAGGGAACCGAGCTTATTGATGATTTCAGCATGATAAAGGCCGAGCGCCACGTGAGCCTCCGCGTGGCGAGGTTCCAGATCCAGCGTTTGTTCGAGGTGTGAGCGCACCCGTCCGGCCAACCCCTCGGCCAGCGCCTTGAGAATGGATATCCGCTGACTGTAGCGCCCCAGGACAAGGGCGAGCATGTAGTGAGCGTTGGGATATTTCGGAAGCTGGCCCACGGCCTCCTCCCCCCGAGCCGTAGCCGCCTCGAGCATGTGCAGCACCTGGGGTCCAGTGTGCTTCGAGTACACCGAGTCGATCGCGGCTGCCTTGTTGGCCACGGTGGCTCCGAGTGCCCCCAATTCACTGCCAAGCTTGATCGCTCGCGGGAATTCGCCGACATGAAACGCGCGCCACGCCTCCTGAAGCGCCTGCGCCATCTCGCCCGTGCCTCCACGGAGGGTAACTATTCTTGCAAAGGCAACCTCCTGGCGAGCGAGCGCGGCGATACGCCGCTCATCCGGCCAGGGTTCCCGGTCTCCGCGATGCAACGCGGCCCAGTGGGTGCCGAGTCCCGCGCCCGCCAGCCCGGACTCCCGAGGACTCTTTTCGCTTCTGCGGCTCATGATTCCCCCAACATGCGGCAAGTACGCATCCAAACAATGGCTGCCACTTCCTATAGTAGGCGTGTCAATCAGTCTGCCCAGCAGGGCAAATACGCATATGCGCTACGGCGCGAAGGGGAATGTGATGGCAACGAAGAGGAAATCCCGAACGAACGGGCGCCGGACGCCAGCGACGGCTCAAGAACGTCTGCTCGATACGGTGCACCAGATATGGCTCGCCGGACTCGGTGCAGTATCGAAGGCACGACAGGGTGCCCCGCAGCTGTTGGACGATCTGGTGAGCGAGGGCTCGCGCATTCACACGCAGACACGCGGCGCGGCTGAGAAAGCTGTTCGCAGTCTGCTGGAAGGCGTACAGGCCAGTGTCAGTGCACGGGTCGGGCAGGTACAGGGACAGGCAACAGATACCTTGGCCAATCTGGAGAAGATCTTTCAAACCCGCGTTCACCGTGCACTCACACAGCTGGGCGTCCCAAGTGCCGAAGAAGTCGAATCCCTCAGCAAGCGTGTGGACGTGCTCAACGCCAATATTGATAAGTTGACGCGGACGCGCAAAGTCAACACCAAAGTCCGTGGGAGTACCGGCCGCAGGGGCCAGGCTCACTCCTCGGCAAACGCGTCCTGAATCCCGATGTTGACCGTGGAACCCGCGCGGCGGCACCGCGCGGGTACAGGGAGGCTGGGAATCGCACTCGCGGGAGGCGGCCCACTAGGCGCCTTCTACGAGTTGGGGGCCTTGCACGCCATCGGGGAGGCCATTGGGGGCCGCGATCTCACGGAATTTGATGTCTATGTCGGCGTCAGCTCCGGCTCCCTCGTGGCTGCAGGCCTGGCGAATGGATTCGACACGACATCGATGGGCACAACATTCATTTTCGACGAAGGTACGCTTGTGCCGTTCTCGCCGGAGATCCTGCTGCGGCCTGCAATCGGGGCCTACGCCGAGCGGCTGGCTCGATTACCGGCCGTACTGTCAGCGGCGGCGCGCCAGTGCGCACGCCATCCGCTGCAGAGCGTATGGCCGACTCTGATCCGGTGTCTCGCGAGAATCGCGCCGACGGCCGCGTTCGACAATGGGCCACTCGAGAAGTATCTACATGACTTGTTCAGCACGTCAGGCCACACGGACGACTTTCGAAAACTACGGTCTCGCCTATATGTTGTCGCGACGAGGCTGAGCACGGGTGAATCGGTGGTGTTCGGGGATACTGAGCACGATCGCGTGACTATTTCCCGAGCCGTTCGAGCAAGCACTGCGCTGCCGGGTCTCTACGCAGCGGTCGAGATAGATGGCCGACACTACGTCGATGGCGCTCTCATGCGCACGATGCACGCCTCCGTCGCGCTGGACGCAGGCTGCGACCTCGTCATCTGCATAAACCCACTTGTGCCTTTTGACGGCTCTCGCGTGCAGGGACGCCAATATAAGAACCTGGCCGATGAGGGACTGCCTGCGATCCTCGGCCAGACATTTCGCGCAATGATCCACTCCCGCATGCAAGTGGGTATGGCCAGCTATGGGGAGCGCTATCCTGACGCGGATACCCTGCTCCTCGAGCCTGACCGCCACGATGAGACGCTCTTCTTCGCAAATGTCTTTCGCTACTCCGGCCGACAGCGGCTGGTTGAGCACGCGTACCAGCAAACCAGGCGGGATCTGCTGACGCAAGCGGATACGCTGACTCCTCTGTTGGAGAGGCGGAACCTGCGTCTCAACACGGAAATCCTACGCGACAAGCGCCGCAAGTTCTCCGCAGCCGCACACGAACGGGCAGCGCGCACCCGCCATACGGTTCAACGGTTGGACCAGGCTCTCAACCGCCTTGGCCGCATGCTCAGGGCTGAGTGAAGTGCATGGCCGCACGTTTCTGGCGCTTGCTGTTTGTTTGCGAGCTTGCGGCCGGCGCTGCACTGGCTGCGCTTCTGTGCACTGTCCTTCCCGTATCCGCCACAGCTGCGCTGGCCGCCGCACTCGTCCTGGCGCTCCTTCTGCCTGGTGCCCTGGTAGCGGCCTCTTTCCTCATCGCGAGCCTGTCCGCGCGCCGCAAACTGACGGTTGCGGACGCGGGCTACTTGTTACGCGCCCTGCTCACCGAGGCAGTTGATTTCAATCTCGCCGTCCTCGCGATGATCGCGCAACACGGCACACTCCGCAGCGCGCCGGTCTCCGCCCACGCCGACGCACGCGCCCGGCCGCTACTGCTCATTCATGGTATTACCTGCAATCGCAGTATCTGGCGATCCTGGCTGCCACGCCTGGAAGCAGCTGGTTTCGGGCCCATCCGGGCAACGGACCTCGAGCCCGTATTTGCTGACATTGAGATTCACGCCGCCCGAGTAGAGCGCGAGCTCCGGGCCTTGAAACAACAGAGCAACGGTGCACCGGTAGCTATCGTCGCCCACAGCATGGGGGGGCTCGTCGCGCGCGCAGCGTTGCGCCGTGTTGGCCCGGGCGTGATCAGCCAGATCATCACCATCGCCACCCCTCACCATGGCACGCAGCTCGCACGTTGGTTCCCCTGGTCGCCGTTGCAACAGATGTGCCCCAAATCGGCCTGGCTGCGCGCGCTCAATGCCGCTCAGGAAGGCGATCCGTCCACCGCACTGGCGAGTATCTACAGCCTCGAGGACAACCTGATCGTGCCCGCAAGAAGTGCCGTTTTGCAACACGCGCGGCTGTTTGAGCTCCGTGGGTTCGGCCACGTGGGAATGCTTGCTTCCACAGAAGTTATCGAATGCGCCCTCACCGCGCTAGCGGATGCTTGATCGACATGAGATACAGCGACGAATTGGATCGGCTGCTCACGCGCAAGCGTGCACTGGACCTGCGTGTGACGGACACCCCCGAACTCGCAAAGCGCCTGCGCGATCTGCGCACCTGGCAAACGACGCGCCTCGCTCGAACGTATGCCGACCTGCACCGCGAGCCGCGGTACACGCTGGCGCTGGAATTTTTCCTTAGCGATCTTTACGGCCCGGAGGACTTTGTCCGCCGCGATGATGAGCTGCGGCGTGCCTTGAGCCGTCTCAAGCGGGCTATGCCCGCAACTCTGCTTGCAGTGCTCCGCAATGCTATCGAGCTTCAGGTGTTAACGTCAGAGCTCGACCAAAGCATGGTCAGTCAACTGCAGGGAGCCTCGGTAAACGATGCGTCCTACGCGGCTGCGTACCGTGACGTCGGAAGACTTGTCGATCGCAAGCGTCAAATCGAACTGACAATTCTCATCGGTAAGGATCTTGAACGAATCGTAGGACAAAGCTGGGTGGGCCTCGCCCTGCGTGCCGCACACATTCCGGCGCACGCCGCAGGTCTCGGCGTCCTGCAGCGTTTCCTGGAGCGAGGTTTCCGGGCATTTAGCCAGATGGGGGACGCACAGCCCCTGTTGAGAGCGATTCAGGAACGCGAAACAGATCTGATGGAGTCGCTCCTGCGCGGCGACGCAGCGTCGATCCCGAAACTCACAGTGGAGCCAGCCGCCAGTGGTTGAGCCCGAATACGACTACATTATCGCAGGCGCAGGCTCCGCCGGATGTACGCTCGCCAATCGCCTCTCCGCGCGAGCGGATTTGCGTGTATTGCTCCTCGAGGCAGGTGGACCCGACCGTAGTCCCTTCATACACATGCCCGCTGGTATTGCGCGCCTGGTTGACGATCCGCGCATAGACTGGCGCTACTACACCGAGCCGGAATACGAACTGCAGGGCCGAAAACTCTACTGGCCGCGCGGCCGCGTCCTTGGGGGCAGCAGCTCCATCAACGCCATGTGTTATACACGCGGCCACAGGCTCGACTACGAAGAGTGGGCCGCAGCAGCCGGCGAGGAGTGGAGCTACTCGAACGTGCTCCCCTATTTCCTCAAGGCTGAAGACCAGGCACGGGGCGCGGATCAATACCACGGAGTTGGCGGCCCGTTGTCGGTCGAGGACCTGAAATTCCGCAATCCCCTGAGCGCCGTCTTCGTTGAGGCTGGCGCCGCCTGCGGGCTGACACGCAACAGCGACTTCAATGGCGCCATCCAGGAGGGAGTTGGCTTCTATCAAGTGACTCAGCGCAACGGGCGACGCTGCAGCGCCGCCACAGCGTACCTGGTGCCGGCGCGATTCCGCAGCAATCTCGAGATTCGAACGCACTGTCTTGCGACTCGGATTCTTTTCGAAGGGGCACGCGCTGTTGGCGTGGAATATCGGCATCGGAACGCCGTGATACGCGCACGGGCGCGGCGCGAGGTGCTGCTGGCTGGCGGCGCGGTCGGATCGGCCCAGCTCCTGCTGCTATCGGGTGTCGGCCCGGCCGACGAATTGCGCCCTCTCGAGATTCCGGTAGCCGTAAACCTTCCGCAGGTAGGTCACAATCTGCAGGACCATCTCGATTTCTGTACGTTGACAAAATGCCGCAAACCGATCACCTATGATTTTACGCCGTGGCAGGAGTTGGGTGTCGCCCTTCGGTACCTGTTGACACGTTCAGGCCCTGGTGTCAGTAACGTCGCGGAGGCGGGGGCGTTCGTACGCACTCACCTCGCTCCTGATTCGCGCCCTGACGTGCAGTTGCACTTTGTCCCCGCCCAACTCGATGATCACGGCCGAAATCGCCTTGACGGCCACGGTTTCACGATCCACGCTTGTATGCTGCGGCCGCGCAGCCGTGGCCGGCTCGTACTTCGCTCAAATCGCCCCGAGGACCCGCCACGCATTCATGCACGCTATCTGAGCGAGTCGAGCGATCTGGAGGTTCTGTTGGAAGGCATTCGCCTGTCGCGCCGGCTCATTCTGGCCGAACCCTTTGCGCCCTTTCGCGGCGAGGAGGTATTTCCAGTAGATGCCGTCACCAGCCGGGCCGACTTGGAGCAGAGCGTGAGGTGCAAGGCAGAGACCATCTATCACCCAGTGGGGACCTGCCGCATGGGACATGATTCCGAATCCGTCGTAGACGAGCAGTTGCGCGTCCGTGGAGTGGAGGCGTTGCGCGTCGCGGATGCTTCGATCATGCCCCGGCTGATCGGAGGCAACACGAACGCCCCAACGATCATGATTGCCGAAAAGGCCGCTGATCTGCTTCTAGGTCAGTCTTCGGTGGTACGGGCGTAAGCCGCCGTCAGCGTTCAGCCCTCTGTATCGGTTCGGTCCCGCTCCTCGTCGAGCCGGTCATCATCGGCCCGTTCCCTGCGGGATGGGCTGCGGATTGCTCACCGGTCTCATACGTGACAGATAATCGGCCAACCCGACAATGTCATCGCGCTCGAGACCGGCGAACAAGCGAACGTGCTTGAGGGAGAAGTTCGGGCGGCGCCCTTCGACCGCGTCGTAAAACTGCCTGCGCAAGTACTCATAGTGTTGGCCCGCGATCCGGGGGACCAGAGTCTTGGCATCGCCTTCACCCGCTGACCCGTGGCAGGACTGACATCGCTGCACATACACGCTACCCCCATGCTCAACGAGTTCTCCAGTACCGACGCCGGGCGTTGAAGAGGTCTCGAGATGCTGGATGTATCCGGCGACGTCGCTGATAGCTTGGGAGTCGGCGAGATGATGCTGATTGGCGAAGTGCTCCATGCGGGGGTCCCAGCGCCGATCGTTACGGTAGTCCACAAGCTGCTTCGCCACTACCGAGTGGTGCTGCCCCGCGATTCGGGGAATCGCGCCATCGCGTGTCCCCGCTCCCGAGGTGCCGTGGCAAGCCGCACAGGTGTCGAAAAGCTCGGCACCTCGATCCATGCTCGGTGTGCTGCGCAACGCCTGCAGGAATTCCTGCCGGGAATTCGATACCGGATGGGCCGGCAGGGACAACAGGCCCATCAGGCATAAAGATGCCGCAAAAGCCACTGGTTTCATCATTCGATACTCCGTATGACAGGCACGAGGCTACTCGCCAACAGGCGACCTCAAATCCGTACTAGTACGTAACGAAATTGCCGCACGGCGCGACGTAGGTAGTTATCCGAATGGGTGGACGAGTCTGGATCGCACAACATGAGAGTGAACCGAAACTGAGGACCTCCCCCATGCGCTCCATTCGCCGTATTCTGGTAGCGGTCAAGGATCCCAAAGCGAAGTCGCTTCCGGCGGTCATCAAAGCTACTCAGCTCGCGCGTGCGCTCGGCGCTGACCTCGAGCTCTTTCACGGCATCGATAGCTCCATCTACCTGGATACACTGGACGTAACCCAGCAAAGCCCGAAGCAAGTCCAAGATGAAGAGCGCGAGCAAGTGCTGCAGCAGCTGGAGCGAATTGCCGCACGGGTGCGCCGTCACGGAGTCAACGTCACAACGGCGGCCGAATGGGACTACCCCGTTTATGAGTCCATCGTACGGCGAGCGAGCCGCTTTGGCGCAGACCTCATCGTGGCCGAACGTCATGCCGGCCGGCACATACTGCAGAGCTTCTTGCGGCTCACGGACTGGGAGCTGTTGCGCCTGAGTCCGGTTCCGGTGCTGCTTGTCAAACGGTCTCAGCCCTATCACCGGCCAACGGTATTGGCTGCCGTGGATCCCACACACTCGTTCGCCAAACCGGCCAACCTCGACCAGGAAATTCTGGCCGTGAGTACTGTCGTTGTGAGCGCGCTGCGCGGCAGATTGCATGCCGTGCATGCATATTCGCCGCTGCAGCCGGGTATGTTGGCCGGCACGCCTGAAGCCGCCAAGCGGATTCAGAGAGACAACGCCAAACGAGCCAAGATCGCCTTCGACCGCGTTCTGCAATCCGCTGATATCCCGCCCGCTCGCCGACACCTCATGGCTTGCCATCCGATCAATGCGGTACAGGATGTCGCACGCGAGTCGCACAGCAACATCGTCGTGATGGGTGCGATCTCCCGTTCCGGGCTGAAGCGCGTGTTTATCGGAAATACGGCGGAGCAACTGCTCGACCACTTGCCTTGCGATTTGCTGATCGTGAAGCCGAGGGAGTTCGCGAGCCGTGTGCCGGCCGCAAGGCGAGGTGCGCGCGTAGTCGTGATGCAACCGCTGGCCTGACATGGCCGGTCGTTTGCGACGGTGCGCTACGCCGATTTACGCACGACGGCGTCTCTCCTCGAGGCCAGTTCCCGCCCAAGGCTGGTGAGCTCAGCCTCTCCAAGGCTCTCTGTTTCCAGCAGCGCCCGCGCCCCCCGTTCGAGCAAACTGCGTTCGCGCGTCAGAACGTCGGTTGCGGTGTCAAAAGCGGCGTGGACCAGGTCCCGAACGGCACAGTCGATCTCACGTGCCGTTTCCTCACTGTAGTCACGTTGACTGCCAGACTCGGGCACGCCGGGCAGAAACATGCGCCGCTCTGCCTCGTAGGCGACCAGCCCCAGCTTTTCATTCATTCCGTATCGAGTGACCAACGCTCGAGCGATGTCCGTCGCTTTCGCCAGGTCATCGGCTGCACCTGTCGAGGGGATTCCGAAGATCAGCAACTCCGCCGCCCTGCCCCCCAGCAACGCTGCCATGCGACTTTCCATCTCATCCCTTCCCATCAGGAAGCGATCCTCGGTCGGCCGTTGGATCGTGTATCCCAGGGCGCTGATTCCGCGGGGAATGATGGAGACCTTCTGCACAGGATCGGTTCCGGGGAGCGACATGGCAACCAGCGCATGTCCCATTTCGTGGTATGCGACGGTCTCGCGCTCGCGGGGGTTCAGAACGCGAGTTTTCTTTTCCAGTCCTGCAATGATGCGTTCGATCGCACCAGTCAGGTCCGCGACGGTGACCGCGTCGGCGCCCCGGCGGGTTGCCAACAGAGCCGCTTCATTGATGAGATTGGCCAGATCCGCGCCGGCAAAACCCGGTGTCATTGCAGCCAACTTCTTCAGATCCGCGTCGGCTGACAACTTGATCTTGCGTGCGTGCACATTGAGGACGTCGACGCGGCCTTTCAGGTCCGGACGATCAACCAGCACTTGGCGATCGAAACGGCCGGCGCGCAGCAGGGCAGGATCGAGAATTTCCGGCCGATTAGTCGCCGCCAGAATGATGACTCCGACGGACGGATCAAAGCCGTCCATCTCCGCGAGGAGCTGGTTCAGCGTCTGCTCCTTCTCATCGTGACCACCGAGTCCGTAAGCACCGCGCGCGCGGCCCAGCGCGTCCAGCTCATCGATGAATATGATTGCCGGGGCACTCGAGCGCGCATGCTCGAAGAGCTCGCGAACCCGCGCGGCGCCCACCCCGACGAACATCTCAACGAACTCCGCCCCGTTGGTCGACAGAAATGTAACACCTGCTTCACCGGCGAGCGCCCGCGCGAGTAACGTCTTGCCCGTACCAGGGGGACCTACGAGCAACACTCCCTTCGGAATACGAGCTCCGAGTCTGCCGTATCGTCCAGGATCCTTCAGGAAATCAACCACCTCCTGCAGCTCTTCCTTGGCTTCATCCACGCCGGCAACGTCCGCGAACGTGACACCCGTACTCTTCTCCATCAAGACCTTCGCGTGACTGTTGCCAAAGGAAAGCAGACCCATTCCGGCCTTGTCACTTACAGCCCCGCGGATTATGAAATACCACAGCCCGATGAACATAAAAACTGGCAGGGCCCACCCGAGAAACTGAAAAAACCAGCCGCTTCCATACTCGCGGGTGTAGGGAACGTTGAAGCGCGAGAGCCTTTCTGCGAGGTCGGGCTCGACGCGGTTCGCAGCCAGCACTCGTACTCCGTTGCTATCGGGTGTCTTCAGATGGGCGCGTATTTCTCGATCGGATACGACTACGTGGTCCACCCGCCCTGCCGCCAGCGCCTGTTCGAGCTCGCTGTACTTCAAAATCTGAACGCGTTCGCCCTCCACCCCGTTGACCCGCAAGCCCGCGTACAAGAGGACACCAATCGAGACAATGGCAGTGATGACGTAGAGGAAGATCCAAGCGATATGCTTGCGGCCTTTGCCGGAATCTTCACGATTTGAATGAGGCGGACGCACCGGAGGAGCCTACGGTGGTCGCCTCAGTTACCCGAGTCGGGAATGTGCCTAATGCACTGCGACAAATACGGATACGGGTGCACTGCGGCCCGGGATCGGCAAGGGCGTGTAACGCGGATCACGCTCACATACGTACAAACACGTAACCCACTGCGGCTGTGCCGGAGTGTGCGTGGAGTCGCACCTGACGCACAATGCAAACATCATGGACGCCCAAGTCGCTACCACTACTCAAGTTCCGCCGGCCGCCGACTTTGTGGCTGCTGATGATCTCCACGCACGCCGCCGATTCACGCGACGCTTCTCAGCTCACCGCGGTATCTGGGCAACAGCCGTTCTCACCGCTCTCGCGGCAGCTGGCATGCTGTGGTCTTACCTGCGGCCGGACATGCCCACAACCTACGTCACCGAGCCGGTCACCCGCGGGACCGTAGCGCCCTACATCACAGCGAGCGGCGCCGTCAATCCCGTCACGACGGTTCAAGTCGGAACTTACGTATCGGGCGTGATCCAGGAATTGCGTTGTGACTTCAACACTCGAGTTCACAAGAATCAGCTCTGCGCCCAGATCGACCCACGCCCGTATCAAACCGTCGTCGACGAGGACTCAGCCAACCTGGCCACGGCCCGTGCACAGCTGGGAAAAGATGAGGCGAACCTGGCTCTGTCGAAGCTCACTTTCGAGCGCAATCGTGAGCTGCTGAGGCTCGATTCCGTCTCCCACGAGACGCTCGACAATGCAGAAAGCGCCTACAGCCAAGCACAGTCTCAGATCGCGTTCGACAAGGCGGCGATCCTGCAGCACCAGGCCGCTCTCAGGGCAGCCCGGATCAACCTCGAGTACACAAGAATCGTGTCTCCCGTCGATGGCACGGTCGTCTCCCGCAATGTCACTCAGGGACAGACCGTCGCGGCCAGCTTTCAGACACCCACGTTGTTCATCATTGCCACTGACCTGACCCAGATGCAGGTCGATGCCAATGTCAGCGAAGCCGATATCGGCGAAGTCGCGCTGGGCGACGAGTCCTCGTTCACGGTAGAAGCCTTTCCGGGTCGGGAATTTCGGGGCCGCGTCGTACAGGTCCGGCAGGCTCCACAGAGTGTGCAGAACGTCGTGACTTACGACGTGATCGTCGCGGTGGCCAATGCCGAATTGCTGTTGAAGCCCGGCATGACCGCGGCCGCACGCATCGTCAGCCGACGTCACGACAATGTCCTGCGTGTTCCAGAGCGCGCACTCCGTTATCAGCCGACTGCCTTGACGACAAGCGCACAGCAGCACAGAGCCTCATCTGAGATCTGGGTCCTGCGAGAAGGAAAGCCCGTCGCCGTCCCGGTCGGCGTCGGCCTGAACGACGAGTCGTACGCGGAAATTACACGAGGAAGCGTCAGCCTCAATGACCCTATCATCGTTTCGGAACACTCGTCCGCCACTGATCGGCGCGCCCCGGTGCCCGGACAGCTTACCTCGCGTGTGCCGCGACTATAGCAGCGCCTGCACTCCTGCCCATGCCGGACGTTGTCATAGAAGTTTCGAATTTGACTCGCACGTATCACGTAGGCGACGTGGACGTTCATGCTCTGCGCGGCGTAAATCTAAGGGTGGTACGCGGGGAGCTCATCGCGATCATGGGTTCCTCAGGCTCGGGCAAATCAACGCTCATGGCGGTTCTCGGCTGCCTGGACCGGCCGAGCAGTGGAGCCTATCGCCTCGAGGGCCGGGATGTTGCTACGCTGGATGAGCCGGAACTGGCGCGGATTCGCAGCACGCGCCTGGGTTTTGTCTTTCAGAGCTTCAATCTCCTGGCCCGCACGAGCGCGCTCGAAAACGTCGCGCTGCCACTCTTCTACAATTCCGACGATCCCTCCACAGGTGAGGAACGAACTGCCCGAGCGCGCAACGCGCTGCAATTGCTGGGCCTGGCTGATCGCGAGCGCAATACGCCCGCTCAGCTCTCCGGGGGCCAACAGCAGCGGGTTGCCATCGCCCGGGCACTGATCAACTCTCCAGTCGTCCTGTTGGCAGATGAGCCGACCGGCAATCTCGATACTCGTACGTCCCATGAAATCATGGAGACCCTTGTCAAGCTCAATCGCGAGCGCGGTGTCACGATCATTGTCGTGACTCACGAAGCGGATATCGCAGCCTATGCGGATCGCTTGGTCACCATGCGCGACGGAGCGATCCAGTCCGACGAACGCAAGGGTAGCCGCGTGGGGAGTGAGCGCCCGGTAGAGAATATTCCCAAGCCCACAACGCACGCGCTGCGGCGCGTTCCTGCTGTGGCATTCGCACGCATGATAGTCACTTCTGCAGTGCAGGCGATTGGGCGCAATAAGCTGCGCTCGGCCTTGACCGTGCTGGGCGTCTTCATTGGTGTGGCAGCGCTCATCGCGATGGTGGCTGTTGGCCAGGGCGCCAACGCCGCGGTCAAGCAACAGATACAGAGTCTTGGGACTAACATGCTGGTCGTGCTTCCCGGCGCCACTAATCTCGGCGGGGTGCGGGCAGGTTTTGGGAGCGCATCAACACTCACCGTGTCGGACGCCGAGGCGCTTTACCGCGAGGATCCGGCGGTCGGGCAGGTTGGATACCTCATTCGCCAGAGCGGACAGGTGCAATACGGGGATACTAACTGGACCACCAGCGTCCAGGGCGTCACCGCAAGTTATGGTGCAATCGCCGGTTGGCACGTTGCCTTCGGCAGGGGACTTGACGCCCAGGATGTCGCCGAGGCGAAGCTCGTCGCCGTATTAGGGCAGACTGTGTACCGCCAGCTTTTCACCGAGAATGAAAACCCTGTGGGCGCGATCATTCTGGTGAAGGGCATCCCCGTGCAGATCGTGGGTCTTTACGCCGGCAAGGGTCAATCGGCGAGCGGCCAGGACCAGGACGATTTGATCACAATTCCGTTCAGCACAGCCGAGCGCAAAGTGCTGGGCGTTGCCGCACCGAGCCAGGCACTGGCCACGAACCCGAACTATCCGCCTCTACCCAATCCCTTCGGCATTCCCCCGCGACTCACCGGCTTCGTCAATCTCATCTACGTTCAGGCGGTGAACGCGGCGCAGGTCGATACCGCACTGGAGCAAGTCAGTGCGACGCTGAAACGCAGACACCGGATCAAGGCAACCGATACACCTGATTTCAACGTTCGCAATCTGAGTCAGATCGCAAGCGCCGCAGAGGGGAGCAGCCGTGTGATGGCGCTTCTTCTTGCGACCGTGGCCTCGATATCGCTGCTGGTCGGCGGTATCGGAATCATGAACATCCTCCTGGTGTCAGTCACCGAGCGAACACGCGAGATCGGATTGCGCATGGCACTGGGTGCCCGGCGGGTTCAAGTTTTGCTGCAGTTCCTCGCTGAAGCTGTGTTCCTGAGCGTGACGGGGGGCGTCGTCGGAATCCTGGTAGGTGTCATCGTGTCGGAAGTCGTGTCCGTGATGGCAAAGTGGCCTATCGTGATCTCGGCCCCTGCCATTGCCGGCGGCTTCGTCTTCTCGGCGGCTGTGGGCATTTTCTTCGGCTACTACCCGGCCCGCAAAGCCGCCGCACTGGATCCGATCGAGGCGCTTCGCTACGAATGAGGACTCGGACGATTCACAGGACCTGAGCGCGCTCGCAGTCCTGGTTGTATTGCACCCAACGAAGCTTGTAGACGTCCCGCTCAGTGGCCGCGGGAACTTCCTCCAGGACAGTCAACGACGGTGCCAGAACTTCCTGCAAGTACCATATCCCCGTCGGTTCCCAGTACTCTCGAATGACCAGTTCGACCTGCGCCGCCCTGCCCTCCGCCAGACGATTCTGCAGCTCACCGATGACGGCGACAGGTCCGATGTGGAGAGGTACAAGCCGCACCCGATATACCCGGATTGCCGCGTGGGAAACTGGCGCAGAACGCGAGTAAGAGCGGATGGCCGCGATAGCAGTCGCATCCTTGATACTCAACGCCGCTGATACGCTCAGATATCTGTGGACGGCGTCGGGCTGCCTGCCGCCATCGAGGGTTTCCTCGGCGTCTGTGCGCGTACAAGCCGCCGGCATAATCGCCTCACCTGGCGTAACCGCGCTGATTGTCCCGTAGTAGAACTCACTAACGGACGCCGTCATTCTCCCAGCCTGAGCCTCAAATTTCGCCTCTTGTGACCGTGAAGGTTACCGTGCCTTACACCCGGCAAGGAGTCCGTAGTTATACGTACCCGCCATCTGGAAGTTCCGAATACCTCGATCCACACGGGGCGTCTAAATTGGATGCGAATTCACTACCCAATTCGCTCCACAGGTCACCCGTGAACCTTCTAAACCGCCTTTGGCTCACAACCGCACTGCTAACTACCGACGCCTTTCAGTCCTCGTGACTCCATCATGTGTCCGGCAGTAACCAATCGAACGGAAGCGTGATGTCTCGTTATCTCATTACGGGCGGCGCGGGATTTCTCGGCATCAATCTGTGCCGCTACCTGCTTTCACAGGGACACTTCGTCCGCTCCCTGGATATCGCGCCATTCGACTACCCTGATCGGGGCAGAGTCGATGTAATCGATGGCGACATTCGCAATCGGGCCACCGTGGACCGCGCAGTTGCCGATGTAGATATAGTTGTTCACTGTGCAGCTGCGCTGCCCTTGGCGCCGCGCCGCGATATTTTCTCCACCGCCGTGGCCGGCACGAGCAACCTGCTCAGCAGCGCGATCGCGCACCAAACTCAACGGTTCATATTCATCTCATCGACCGCGGTATACGGAATCCCTGATCACCATCCTCTTCTCGAATCTGACACCGTGCATGGCGTCGGGCCGTATGGCGAATCCAAAATCCGGGCAGAGTCGCTCTGCGAGGACGCCCGACGTAAGGGCCTGTGCACCAGTATTCTGCGTCCCAAGAGCTTCGTGGGGCCCGAACGGCTGGGCGCGTTCGAATTGCTGTATGACTGGGCCTATAGCGGCAGGAGTTTCCCCGTGTTGGGCACCGGGAATAACCGCTATCAGCTATTGGATGTCTATGACGTATGCCAGGCGATCGATCTGTGCGCAAACAGCGCCCCTGAGAAGGTCAGTGACGTTTTCAACGTAGGCGCCGCTGACTTCGGGACCATGCGTGAGAATTTCCAGGCTGTCCTGGATCGGGCGGGGCACGGGCGAAAGGTCGTGCGCATTCCCGCGGGACCGGCTCGGATGATTCTCGATCTGTTTGCCACACTTCATCTGTCCCCTCTGTATCCGTGGATCTACGAGACGGCAGCCGAAGACAGCTTCGTCTCGATTGACCGGCTCAAAGATCGACTGGGCTTTCGCCCGCGCTACTCGAATCGCGACGCACTGTTGCGAAACTACGATTGGTATGTCGCTCATCGTGAGCAGATCCGCGCGACGACCGGCGTAACTCATCGTGTTCCATGGAAAAAGGGAGTGCTGCAACTTGCGAAATACTTCTTTTGAAACACCCCTGACACACAGTCTCAGGTCCGAGCGCAAGCCCTCCCAACCCGGACAATCATGGGCTGCGGTGGGCGCTGCTGCCATCGAAAGCATGCGGCCGTACCAGTGGCTGAAGAACGTCCTGGTGTTTGCGCCCCTGGCAGCCGCGCATCGCATGGCCGACCTGGCACTCCTGGGCAATGCAGTCGCTGCCTTCGCAGCATTCAGCCTGACCGCATCCGCGGTGTACCTGCTGAATGATCTGAAGGATGCACCGGCGGATCGAATGCATCCGCACAAGCGGAACCGGCCAATCGCCTCCGGAAGACTGCCGACACGGGTCGCATTTGTGACCGCTGCCCTGCTGCTCGTGTCAGCCGCTACCGTGGCCCAGCTCATCGGATTACATCTTGAGCTCGTCCTGCTGTTGTATCTGAGCGTGTCCATTGCCTACACGCTGTGGTTCAAAACCGTGGTGTTGCTGGATGTGTTCGTTCTCGCCGCCGGTTACGCATTGCGCATCATTGCAGGTGCCGCTGCCGTTCGAATCGATCCGTCGGCGCGCCTTCTGGCGTTCTGTATATTTCTGTTTGTCAGCCTTGCACTCATCAAGCGCTATGCCGAGCTCGCCCTGCTGCACACTCGGGACGGCGCAGCAGCCCACGCGCGCGCGTATCATCTCGAAGATCAGGACTTCATCCTCGCGTTGGGGGTTGCCTGTGGAGCCCTCTCCGTCCTCGTTCTTGCCTTGTATCTGGCCACCACCGCATTTGATCGCACGTATTCTCGCGGGCAACTCATTTGGGGTACCTGCGTACTCTTGCTCTATTGGATCAGCTATCTGTGGTTGATGGCGCACCGGGGTCGTATGACAGACGACCCCCTCGTATTCGCGATCAAGAACCGCGTGAGCCTCACGCTGATTTCCCTGATGGCGGTGAGTGCATGGCTCGCCGTGTAGCAAAATCGATGCACGGACGTCCGGCAGCAGTGCTGACTATGGCAGTTGTCTTGCTGACCGTGGGTCCA
>Ga0307511_10000218_pt1 | contig 58158 bp, 55 predicted proteins | sample 13_EM_MG_FD_200266 | JGI IMG/M metagenome (GOLD analysis project Ga0307511, IMG submission 200266) | Populus trichocarpa ectomycorrhiza microbial communities from riparian zone in the Pacific Northwest, United States - 13_EM | ecosystem: Host-associated > Plants > Roots > Unclassified | place... | reverse complement strand
CTCGATGATCTCGCCGGGGGCGGGTGCGGCGAAGTCCGCGGGAAGAAACGAGACGGCCTCCACGACGTGCGACCAGCCATCGTCCTGGACGATGAGACCCTCGACGTAGTCGCAGCTGTGGAGCAGCTCCACCTGGGCGGCGTTGAGCGAGGCCGAGTCGGGGTAGCGGATCTTGCGGCGGAGGACGGTGGATGGCGCGGGCACCAGGGCAACGGTGGCTCGGGTGATGATGCCGCACTGGCCGAGACCGCCGAGCACGGCGCGGAACAGGTCGGAACCGGGCGCGCAGGTGACGATCTCGCCGATGCCGGTGACGACCTCCAGTTCAAGGACGTTGTCGACCTGGGCGCCGTGACGATGGCTGGTGCCGCCGATGCCGCCGAGTGAGAGGGTGCCGCCGACGGACAGGTCGAGGAAGTCGGTGAGCACGGGCGGCGTCAGCCCGAGCGGCAGGGTCGCCGCCAGCACGGTCCGCCAGGTGGCGCCGCCGCCGACGACGACACGGTCGGCCTCAACGCGGCGCACGGCCCCCAGGCCGGCCATGTCGACGACGACGCCACCGTCCACAAGCGACTGACCGTGAGTGGAGTGCCCACGGCCTCGGGCGGTGACCGGCACGCCGGAGCGGATCACGGAGGCGATGTCGTCGGCACAAGAAGGCATGAGGACGGCATCGGGACGTCGGCGGATCATTCCACCGAAATCGGTCGACACCCGGTCCAGGGTCGCCTCGTCGTCGAGCAGAGCCACGTTGTCACCCACAGCCATATCCTAGCAACGGGAAGTGACCACAAGGGGCGGTCGAGAACGACCATGGCCGGAATCCGCGACAACCGGAGTGAACCGCTCGCGGCCGCGGCTCGTGTGTGGGGGCGAGCCGAATTCTCCGGGAGGGACCCCGTGACCACCATCCAGAACCAACACGTAGCTGCGCCGACGGCGCCGGACCGCAGGTCGACGGCGCGGATCGCGCTGCTGGCGGCGCTGGGCGTGAACGTGCTGATCGTCGCCGCGCTGGTGGTGGTGACGGGGGCCTCGCCGAACCTCATGACCACGCTGGGCCGGATCGCGGGGCTGGTGGCCGGCCTGCTGATGGCGTTCCAGTTCCTGCTCATCGCCCGGCTGCCCTGGCTGGACGAGCGATTGGGCATGGATCGCCTCACCTCCTACCACCGCTGGACCGGCTTCAGTCTGATGTGGGCGCTGCTGGCGCACGTGGTGCTGATCGTCGCGGGCTACGCCCAGCACGACGCCCACGACCTGATCTCCGAGGTGTTCGTCCTGTCCGACACGTTCGCCGGGGTGTTCCTGGCGATCATCGCCTTCCTGCTGGTGGTCGTGGTCGGGGCGACCTCGGCGCGGATCGCCCGGAAGAGGCTGCCCTACGAGACTTGGCACGGGATCCACCTGCTGACCTACGCGATCGTGGCGCTGGCCTTCACCCACCAGTTCATCTCCGGCACGACGATCGCCTCCACCGGCGGCCGGATCTACTGGATCCTGTTGTGGGGCACGGCGATCGGCCTGCTGCTGACCGGCCGCGTGATCCGGCCGCTGCTGCGCAACCGCCGCTACCAGCTGCGGGTCGCGGGCATCGTGCAGGAGTCGCCGAACGTCGTCTCCGTGTACATCGAAGGCCGGAACCTGCACGAGCTGCCGGCGCGGGCGGGCCAGTTCTTCGTGTGGCGGTTCCTGGCCAAGGGCATGTGGCACCGGGCCAACCCGTTCTCGCTGTCGGCCGCGCCGGACGGCCGGTACCTGCGGCTGACCGCGAAGGCGGTCGGCACCGCGAGCGCCGCCCTGCGCGACCTCAAGGTCGGCACGCGCGTCTACGCCGAGGGCCCGTACGGCGCGTTCACCACGGCCAACCAGGTGCACCCGCACGCCCTGCTCGTCGCCGGCGGCGTCGGCGTCACGCCGATCCGCGCGCTGCTGGAGGAGATCAAGGGCCACGTGGTGGTGCTCTACCGGGTCCGTGACGAGCGGGATGCCGTGCTGCTGGACGAACTCCGCGCCCTGGCGCCGGTGGTCCGTGTCCTCAGTGGACCGTCGGCCGGCCAGTTCACCCCGGAGAGCCTGCGCTACCTGGTGCCGGACGTGTGGTCCCGCGACGTGTTCGTGTGCGGCCCGGCCGGCATGACCAACGCGGTGCTGGCCAGCATGCGCGAGCTGAAGGTGCCGGACCGCCAGGTGCACGCCGAGAAGTTCAGCCTGGCCGGCTGACCGCGCGCCGGCCCAGCGTCAGCACGATCGCCGTCACACCGAGCCACACCGGTGCGGCGGCGACGTGCGCGACGGCCAGCCAGCCGGGCTGATTCGCCTGGTAGAGAACAACTTGCGCGGCGAGGCTGGCCAGCGACACACCGGCCACGGCCAGCGTCGTGCGGGCGTAGCTCCGACGCAGATCGGAGTTCTGCCACCACGAGGCCGGGCCGCCGACCAGCCGGTTGCCGACGACACCGGTGAGCGGCCGGCCCACGGTCACCGAGGCGACGCAGACCACCAGCGCCAGCAACGGAACGGCCATCGGCACCAGGAAGAATCCCCGCGGTTGCCCGGTCAGCGACGCCACCAGTGCGCAGCTGCCGGCCAGCCCCAAGCCGATCAGGGCCTGCCCGGCCGATTCCCCACGCAGCAGCCGCCAGCCGGCGATCGCCCCGGCGGCCAGCACCGCGCCGATCGCCGCGATTCCCAAGCCGGCCAGGGCATCCAGCACCATGAAAACCACGGTCGGCAGGACGAGGCTCAGGCCGCGCGCCACACCGTGCCCCGGCGCTCGTAGGCGATGAGCCGCTCGGTCTCGATCGCCGCCTGGGCGCCGAACTCCCGTTCCAGCAGGTACAGCGCGAGGTCGAGACCGGAGGTCACGGCGCCGGCGCTGACCAGGTCGCCGTCGTCGACCACCCGGGCGTCGACGACCTGAACACCGTTGGCGGCCAACGCTTCCAGCCCGAGCCAGTGGGTCGTCGCCGAACGTCCCTTGATCAGGCCGGCCAGGGCCAGGATCATCGATCCCCCGCACACGGTCGCCACGACCGTCTCGGGCCGGTTCACCGCCTCGGCCAGCAGCCCCGGCAGCGGCGTGCCGAGGGTGCGGCCCAGCGCCTCGGTGATGCCGTCGGGAATCGACCCCAAAGCCCCTGGCACCACAACGATGTCGGCCCGCGAAGGGTCCAGACGCAACTCCGCCCGCAGCGACATCAGACCCATGCCGCTGGGCACGTCGCGAGGCCCCTCCGCGGACACCAGCTCGGCGGTCAGCGGACCGTTGGCGAGAACCTCATACGGGGCGACGACATCGAGCGGGTCGAACCCGTCGAACAACACAACCTGCACCAGCATCGGCGGAACTTCCTTCCACGACAAGACGATGCGGCGAACGCTAATCGCGTCCGCCGCATCGAAGAAGGATCCGCCTGGCCAACCTCCGCCGGGTTTCAGCCAGCCACGGCGCCGATCCGGCGCAGCACGTCGGCCTCGCCCAGGGTGGTGGCCACGGCGTGCAGGTCGGGGCTGCGGGTGGAGCCGGTCAGCGCGACCCGGATGATCTGCGAGGCCTCGCGGATGGAGCCCGGGTAGGCGTCCGGGTTCTTCTTGTACTCCTTGGCGTTGGGCGCGAAGCCGTGCTTGGCGGCCAGCTCGCGGATCTGCCCGAACCACTCCTGCCCGTCGGCCAGGTGTTGGTAGCCGGCGGCGAAGTCGGCCGCGAAGGCCCGGGCCAGCGCCGGCTCCACGCCCTGGATCCGCTCGTCGTCGGCGGTCACCGGGGTGAACAGCTCGGGGAAGAAGAAGCCATAAGCGGTGCGGAAGTCCGACCACTTGCGCAGGTCCTTGCGCGGGTTGTCGACGCCCTCGCGCTCCACGGCCAGCGCGGCCAGCGCCAGCTCGGGGTGCGCGTCCAGCACGGTCACCAGCTCGGCGTCGCGGTCGGCGGCCCACACCTTCACCGCGGCCACGATCTGCGCGCCGCTGAGGGTGGCGATGTGGTTGGCGCTGATGTCGTCCAGCTTGGCCATGTCGATCAGCGGCCCGGCCAGGCCCATCTCGTCCAGCTTGATCGGCGCGGCCAGCGCCTCGGCCAGCGGCAGCTCGGCGATCCGGCCGTTGGCCAGGCCCTTCAGATAGAACAGCACCGCCTCGGCCGGGTAGCCCTCGTCGATGTAGAAGTCGACGGAGGCCTCGGGGTCCTTGCGCTTGGACAGCTTGCGCTTGCCGCCGGAGATCTGCTTCATCAGCGGCGCGATGTGCGCGTAGGTCGGCTGCTCGAAGCCGAGCGCCGCGAACAGCTGCAGGTGGGTGGGCACCGAGGAGATCCACTCGTCGGCCCGGATCACCAGGTTGACCCGCATCAGGTGGTCGTCGACGGCGTGCGCGAAGTGATACGTGGGCAGCCGCACGTCGTTGGCCGAGGACTTGAGGATCACCACGTCGTTGCGGTTGTCCTCGTGCTCCAGCCGGCCGCGGATGGCGTCGGTGAACACGGCCCGGCCGTCGACCTGGCCCGGCGAGCGGAAGCGCACCACGTAGGGCGCGCCCTCGTCCAGCTTGGCCTGCACGTCGGCGTCGTCCCGGTCACGCCAGATGGCCCAGCCGCCGTAGTAGCCGGGCGGGATCTTGCTGGCCTCCTGCCGGCGGCGGATGTCGGCCAGCTCGTCCTCGGTGGCGAAGCACAGGTACGCCTTGCCCTCGCGCAGCAGCTCGCGCGCGTAGGTGAGGTACTGCTGCTCGCGCTCCGACTGGAGGTAGGGGCCGTAGTCGCCGACGCCCTCCGTCTCGTCCGGGGTCAGCCCGAAGTAGCCGAAGGCCCGGGTGAACTGCTCGACCGCGCCCTCGATCTCGCGGGCCTGGTCGGTGTCCTCGATGCGCAGCAGGTACCTGCCGCCGGTGCGGTGCGCGATGTCCCGGTTGATCGCCCCCACGTACAGCGCGCCGATGTGCAGCCAGCCCGTCGGCGACGGGCCGACCCGGGTGACCTGGGCGCCGTCCGGGAGCTGCCGCTGCGGGTAGCGCTGCTCCCAGTGCGCCGGCTCGGGCAGGTCGGCGGGGAACAACGCGTCGATGACGGCACGGTCAAGCATCGGGTCTCGGTCTCCAGGGCACAGGTTTACAGGGTATGCCCAGGCTAGCAGCGCTACTGTTGGCGGCTGTGGCGGCGCTGGAGATGTGGGCTCAGGACACGCCCGGGCTGTGCCGGCTGCCGTCGGGGCGGCTGGTCCGCGGGCGTGGCCTGCGTGATCCCCTGCCGCCCGGGCCGACGGCGGAGTTCGGGCTCTACCTGCAAGGCGCCGATCCGGGGCCGATGCCGTGGGACAGCCGGTGGATCCGCTGGCCGGACTTCTGGCTGCCCACGGACCGCAAGGCGTTCCGGCCGGCATTGGAGGAGCTGCTGGAGCGGGCCGGCAGCGAACGGGTCGAGGTGGCTTGCAGCGGCGGGCACGGCCGCACGGGAACGGCCTTGGCCTGCCTGGCCGTGTTGGACGGCGTGCCCGGTGCGGAGGCGGTGGCCTATGTCCGTGAGCACTACTCGCCGCGGGCGGTCGAAACACCGTGGCAGCGGCGGTTCGTGACCCGGTTCTAGACGCGTTTTCCGCATCGTTGGATGGCTACCCCTGTCGGTCATGACGGGCTAGTTGGCGTTTTCGGGCCAGGGCGCAGGGATGTCGAGGTGGGCGAGGATGGCGCGTTGGACACGGGTCAGCCGGTCCAGTCGCGGACCGGTCGGGGTGTAGGTCAGCTGGAGGCCGTGGAAGGCGGCGAGGACGGCTCGGCTGGTGGGGATCGCGGCTCGATGTTCGGGCAGCAGGCCGGGTAGCGGGGTGTCAGGGCCAAGGCGGTGGCGGAGTTCGGCTTCGATGAGTCCGTAGATGAGCAGCGCGATCCCGATGATCGCGATGAGGGCTTCGATCCGGTCGTCGTTGTGCAGGAACAGCGGGCGGACTTTGAGTGTTTGGTTGAGGTCGCGGTGGCGTTGCTCGACGATCCACTGGTCTTTGTAGACGGTGAGCACGTCGAGCGCGGTCAGGTCACGGTCGGGTGGGTCGGGCAGGTTGGTGGCCAGGGCGTAGAGCCCGTCCAACTCGGCGGCGGCCGCGATGGCGTCGGGGTTGCGGTGCCAGCCGATGCTGGGTTTGCCGTGGCGGGCGGCTCCGGTGGTGACGGTGATCAGGTCGCAGATGTGGGGTCCGATGATCTTCGCGACGCGGGTGTCGACCTGGTGTTTGGTCTTGTAGTGGCGGCCGCCGAGCCCGTTGCGGATTTTGGTCAGCGCGGTCTCGGCCTGGGTCAGGGCGCGTTCGCGGGCCGCAGCGATGGCGGCGGCTTCTTCGCTGGAGTGGATGTAGGCCACGCGTAGCTGGTGGTGGCCGGTGTCGGGGTCGGTGACCTCGAAGGGCCGCAGTAGCCCCCGGTAGACGGTTCGGCGGTCAGCGGGCAGGTGTTGTTCGCGCCGGGAGTGGTGATCGAGGTGGGTCAGGGCGTCCAGGGTGCCCACATCGGTGCGGAAGCGCCCGGCCCAGCCGGTGTCGGCGCGCAACGGGACCACGAACCGGGTTGCGGCGGCGTCGAGCGCGCAGAGGGTGCTCAGGTAGCCCAGGCCGGAATCGGCGATCGCGACGAGTCCGGAGGGGAGGTGGGCGCGCAGCGCGTCCAGGGCCGCGGTGAACGCGGGCAGCTCGCCTGCTGAGCCCTTGTGTGGTCGGAAGTACAGTGGCACCCCGGTTGTCGTGGTGGCTTGCAGGGTTTTGACCTGCCGGCCGACGTTGCGATCGGCTGCCCATCCCTTGGCCACCAGCGTGGAGTCGGTGTGCCGGCCGGCGAATCGGACCGCGGTCAGGTCCAGGTGCAGTCGGGAGGCGTCGGCCACGGCGAAGGTCTCGACTGTGCGGACCAGCAGCCGGCAGCGGACTCGTTCGGCTACTGGTGCCAGCGCTTCCAGCGCCCGGCCCAGCCGGTCGTCGTTGAGCAGCAGGGCCGGGACGCCGGTCAATTCGGCTACCGCTGCGGAGGAGGCCCACCCGGCCACGTCGTAGAGCGGGGCCGGCCCGCAGAGCCGGTTGGCGACCAGCGCGGTGATGATCTCGCCGTGGGTGGCCGAGGCTCGTCCCCGCATCGGCGCGGCGTCGTCAACGATCGTGGCCAGTCCCAGCCGGTCTAGGTAGTGCGCGACCAGCAGCAGCGGGCCGACGTCGCGGCGGGTGCCGATCGGGGGTGAGTTCAGCCGGGCCAGGCTTGCGACCAGGTGCTCCAGCCGGCCCGAGGCGGTCAGCTCGTCCAGGCGGCCGAGTTTTGCCACAACACGTTGCCGTACCTGGCCGTCGATCCGGTGGCCTTCCACCAGTTCCAGGTACTCGTACACGCGGTCGCCGCGACGGACTCGCTTCACCTTCGGGTACATGTTGTCACAACGTTAGCGTGGTGATCGCCGGGTGTGGGTGTGCGACACGCCGTAATAGGGCGTCCTCATGTGCCGAGTTTGTCACAACATCTCGCCACTCACACCGAGACTGCCCCGGGCCCAGAACCGCACGCCAGAGCCATCTCGGCAGTCATGCGGTTTCCTGGCTACCAGGTCACGATGCGGAAAACGCGTCTAGATGGTCAGCTTCACGGCCCAGCCGCCATCGCTGGGACCGGCGTCGAGGGTGCCACCGAGCGCCGTGGCCCGGTCCCGCATGGCGGCCAGGCCGAGGCCAGTGCCGCCGCCGATGCCGGCCGGCACGGGGGCGTGAGACTGTCCATTCACGACAGTCAGGGACACCGAGTCCTTCTCGAACGCCAATTCCATCGTCACGTCCGCGCCGGGCGCGTGCTTGACGGCGTTGGTCAGCGCTTCTTGCGCGGCGCGGTGGATGGCGTGCGCGGCCTCGGCCGAGACGGGCCGCTCCTCACCTTTCACGGCCAGCGCCGCACCGGCGTTGTCGGCGATGGTCCGCAGGGTTCGGCTCAACGGCACGGTGTCCTCGCGCAGCGCCTCGACCGCCCCGCGCATGTCGACGATGCTGTCCACGGCCAGCTTCCGCGCGTGCCGGATGGCCCGCGTGGCCTCGTCGCGGCGGTCGTTCTCGTTGAGCGCGTCGGCCATGTCGAGCTGGAGCGCGATGCCCGTCAGCGAATGGCCGAGCACGTCGTGCAGCTCGCGGGCGATCCGGCCGCGCTCCAGCAGGGTCGCCTCTCGCGCCTCCGACTCCGCCGCCCGCATGGCCTCGACGGCGGCCCGCTGGGCGTTGGCCAGCGCGGCGACGCGGTCGGTGCGGGCGATGCCGATGTACGCGGGGAACCCGGTGATCAGCCCTTCCCACCACGGCCACTGGGTCGGCGTCGGCGCTATGCCGCTCACCACGGCGACCGCGATGGCGGAGCTGAGCGAGGTGAGCACCGCGATGGCGATGGCCAGCTTGCGGCCCGTCATCTTGCCGGTTGCCGAGGCCGCCAGGAACGCGAACATCGGGGCCAGCGTGGACTGGGCCAGCGGCAGCAGCAGCGAGGCGGTCAGGGCGTACAGACTGAGCAGCCCCAGTTGTGTCCACTGTGGAATGCGACTCCAGGGCAGGATCGTGGTCAGTCCGAGCACGCACACCACGACCAGCAGCCCGGTGGTGAACGGCCGCGCGATGACCGCGTAGGTGGGGAATTCGAGGACGGTCACGAGGATGCAGCCGAGGGTGAGCACCGGCCGCACCGCGACCTCGAGCAGCCACTGTTCCCGATCGATCACCGTCATCGCCGGTCAGGGTAGCGGTCAGCGCCGGCCGATGCGGGACTGCAGGTCGTTGAGGAACGGCGAGGTCTGGTGCGGGGCGCCGTCCTTGCCCTGCTGCCAGATCACCTGGCCGCCGGTGCGCATGGCCTTGGCCAGCACGACCACGCCCTCCATCAGCAGGCCGGCGCCGAGCGTGAGCATCAGCGTGCTGCTGCTGTCCGCGTGCGGGTCGACCGCGGTCAGCAGGAAATTGCCGCCGAGCTTGGCGGCGATGTTCACGACCCACAGCACAACGGAGATCGCGGTGTAGCGCATGTTCGCGATTCCGTCCTGGACGTACACCCGCACGCTCAGGCCCCGCAACGCCCCGATGCCGACGCCGATCAGCGTCGTCACGGCGAGAAAGCCCAGCTGGACCGGGTCGTGCAGGACGTCCTTGGCGCTGGACAGGCCGATCACCGTGAGCACCGCCGGCAGCACCAGCATGCGCTTGGCCTGGGCCGGCTCGCCGAGCAGGCGGCGAATCAGCATGTAGCCGACCAGGACGACCACCAGCAGGATTTCGAGCGGCGCACTCACGATTTCTCCTCCCAATCAGGTTCGACACCAGATTAGGAAAACCATTCGCCAGGGTCTTGGGACCGCCGCCGTATCTCCGGCCTACGGCCCCGGGTGGAGACCCGTCTCCACCCGGTTGTTCAGCACGTAGCGGACGGCGTCGGTCCGGGAGTGGAAACCGGCCTTGGCGAACAGGTTGTTGATGTGGGTCTTCACCGTCGCCTCGCTGATCACCAGCCGCTTGGCGATCTCCGGGTTGCGCAGGCCCTCCCCGATCAGGCCGAGGATCTCCAGCTCGCGGGCGGTCAGGTTGAACGGCGTCTCGCTCGGCGCAGGCCGGGCCGTCGCCAGTGTCAGCAGCCGCCGCTGCACCCTCGGATCCAGCACCGACTGCCCGTGGCTCGCGCTGCGCACCGCCTGCAAAAGCGTCGCCCGGTCCGCCTCCTTGGTCAGATAGCCCGACGCCCCCGCCCGCAGCGCCGCCAGGATCGACTCGTCGTCCTCGAACGTCGTCAGCACCACTACGTGCACGTCCGGCGCCCGCTCATGGATCTTCGCCGTCGCCTCCACGCCGCCCATCCTCGGCATGTGCAGGTCCATCAGCACCACGTCCGGGCCGTGCTCGCCCACGACCGCGACCGCCTCCTCGCCGTTGGTCGCCGTCCCCACCACGTCCACGTCCTCGGCCAGCCCCAGCATCACCGCCAGCGCCTCGCGGACCGACGCCTGGTCGTCGACAACGACGAGCTTGATCGCCACCCGGCCAGCCTAGCCACCGGTGGCCAGAATGGTGGCCATGGACATCAACCGGCTGCTGGACGGCCGCCTGAAGGTGCGGCACCTCGTCCTGGTGGTCACCGTGGCCGAGCAGGGCAGCATCGTCGGGGCGGCGGAGCGCCTGCGGGTGACGCAGCCGGTGGTGACCCGCGGCCTGCGGGAGCTGGAGCAGATCCTGGGGGTGGAGCTGTTCGACCGGGGGCCGCGCGGGGTGGCGGCGAACGCGTACGGGCGGGCGTTCGTGGACGACGCGCGGGCGATCATCGCGCAGATCCGGCAGGCCGGGCGGCACGTGGCGGAGCTGAGCGCGGGCATGGTCGGCACGGTGGTGGTCGGCAACCACCTGAGCGGCGCGAACGTGCTGCTGCCGACGGCGATCGCCCGGCTCAAGCGGCAGTTCCCATACGTGACGGTGGTGGTCCGGGAGGCGACCCCGGACCGCCTGACCGAGGACCTGCTGACCGGCGACATCGACCTGGTGGTCGGCCGGCTGACGCCCGAGGCGGACGAGCGGACCCGCCGGATCCGGCTGTACCACGAGCCGGTCCGGGTGGTGGTCCGCGCCGGCCATCCGGCGCTCGCCTTGGAGAGCCCGGAGCTGGCGGACCTGATCGACTACCCGTGGGTGCTGCCCGTGCCCCAGACCTCGCTGCGCGGCGAGGTGGAGCAGGTCTTCTTCCGGCAGGGCCTGGGCATCCCCACCAACCGGGTGGAGTGCACGTCCCTGCCGACGCTGCGGGCGCTGCTGGTCGACGCGGACATGATCGCCACGCTGCCGGCGCTGCTGGCCCGGGACGACCCGGCGCTGGCGGTGCTGCCGGTCGAGCTGCCCAACGTGCATCGGCTGGTCGGCCTCACCCTGGCCGCCGGCCGCGGCCAGAGCCCGAGCCTGGAGGCGTTCGTGCGGCATCTGGAGGCCGTCGGGGCGCAGATCCGCAGTTATGTCGACACGGACATGGCTGTGGCCAGTTCAAGCATTGGCCAGGCATAGCTTCGGGCCGCCACGATCAAGCCATGACACGCCTGTTGCAGAACTTCGTCGGGGGGAGTTTCGTCGACGGCGGCGAGGAGTTCGACGACGTCAGCCCGGTGGACGGCTCGCTCGTCGCCCGCGTCCAGGCGGCCGACCGGGAGGTGGTGGACCGCGCGGTCCGCGCCGCCCGGGCCGCGCTGGACGGCGGGTGGGGCCGATTCAGCGTCGCCGACCGGGTCGCGCTGCTGCGCCGCGTCGCCGACCGCATCGAGGCCCGGTTCGACGAGCTGCTGGCGGCCGAGGTCGCCGACACCGGCAAGCCGGTCCCGCTGGCCCGCGACCTCGACGTCACGCGGGCGGCGGCCAACTTCCGCGCGGCCGCCGACCTGGTGGCCGGGCTGGGCGTCGACTCGTTCCTCACCGAGACGGCGCTGAACTACGCGGTCCGCCGGCCGCTGGGCGTGGTGGGCGTGATCGTGCCGTGGAATCTGCCGCTGTTGCTGCTGACCTGGAAGGTCGCGCCGGCGCTGGCCACCGGCAACGCCGTGGTGGTCAAGCCGTCCGAGGAGACGCCGGCCAGCGCGACGCTGCTGGCCGAGATCATCGCCGAGGCCGGCGCCCCGGCCGGCGTCTTCAACGTGGTGCACGGCTTCGGCCCGGGTTCGGCCGGCGAGTTCCTGACCACGCATCCGGACGTCGACGGCATCACCTTCACCGGCGAGTCCCGGACCGGCGCCGCGATCATGAAGGCGGTCGCGCCGCGGGTGCTGCCGGTGTCGTTCGAGCTCGGCGGGAAGAACGCCGCCATCGTGTTCGACGACGCCGACCTGGAATCCACTGTGGACGGACTGGCGCGGTCGGTGTTCACCAACACCGGCCAGGTCTGCCTGTGCACGGAACGGGTCTACGTGCAGCGCGGGATCTTCGACGAGGTCGCCGCCGGACTGGTCAAACGGGCCCAGGAGCTGCGGTTCGGCCGTCCGGACGATCCCACGACCACCACCGGCCCGCTGATCTCCCAGGGACACCGCAGGAAAGTCCTGTCGTACTACGCGATCGCCGAGCAGGAGGGCGCGCAACTCCTGGCCGGCGGCGGGATTCCGTCGGTCGGTGCGGGACTCGCCGGCGGGTCGTGGGTGGAGCCCGCGCTGTGGACCGGCGTCGGCAACTCGGCGCGGATCGTGCAGGAGGAGATCTTCGGCCCGGTCGCCGCCCTGATGCCGTTCGACACCGAGGAGGCGGCGGTTCGCTTGGCCAACGACACCCCGTACGGACTCGCGGCGGCGGTCTGGACAACGAATCTCCAGCGCGGCCACCGGGTCGCCGGCGCGATGCGGGTCGGCATGTCCTGGCTCAACACCTGGTACCTGCGGGACCTGCGGTCCCCGTTCGGCGGCTCCGGCCTGTCCGGCATCGGCCGCGAGGGCGGCGCCCACTCCCTGCACTTCTACACCGAGCCCACGAATGTGTGCGTGAAGCTGTGAACGCCAAGACCTTGGCCGGCAAGGCCACCCCTCGCGGACGCTACCCGCACGTGCGGATCGCCGGCGGCTTCGCCTTCGTCTCCGGCACGAGCAGCCGCCGCCCGGACAACACCATCGCCGGCGCCTCGGTGGACTCGCTGGGAGTCACCGATCTCGACATCCGCGAGCAGACCCGGGCGGTGATCGAGAACATCCGGGACATCCTCGACTCCGTCGGGGCCGAGCTGTCGGACGTCGTGCAGGTCACCAGCTACCTGGTCACCATGAACGACTTCCGTGGCTACAACGAGGTCTACGGCGAGTTCTTCGACGAGAACGGGCCGGCGCGCACCACCGTCGCCGTGCACCAGCTCCCCCACCCCCACCTGCTGATCGAGATCCAGGCAGTTGCCCTGCTGAAAGGCGGCCAGTCATGACCACGCTCAACCCGGCGTTCAACTTCGCCCGGTGGGTCGAGGAGAACCAGCACCTGCTCCAGCCGCCGGTCAACAACAAGGAGATGTGGGTCCCGCAGAGCGACTTCATCGTGCAGGTGGTGGGCGGTCCCAACGAGCGCACCGACTTCCACGTGGACCCGTACGAGGAGTGGTTCTTCCAGTTCCGCGGCGACATGCACATCAACCTCCAGACCGACGAGGGCCTGGTCACCCAGCACGTCCGCGAGGGTGAGATGTGGCTGCTGCCCCGGAACGTGCCGCACTCGCCGCAGCGCCCCAACCCCGGCTCGGTGGGCATCGTGCTGGAGCGCGTCCGCGAGGACGACGCGCTGGAGAAGTTCCAGTGGTACTGCCTGGAGTGCAACGCCCTGGTGCACGAGATCGAGCTGTTGGTGCGGGACATCGTCGTCGACCTGCCGCCGGTGTTCGAGCAGTTCTACGCCGACGAGAACGTCCGCAAGTGCTCGAACTGCGGCACTGTGCACCCGGGGAAGGCGGCTCGATGACCGTCATCGACATCCACACCCACAACGTGCCGGCGCGGTGGCCGGCGCTGGGCTGGGACGACGCGCCGTGGCTGCGGGTGGACAGCGCCCGCGAGGCGACGATCATGGTGGGGTCGCGGGAGTTCCGGCGCATCCAGGCCAACAGCTGGGATCAGGCGGAACGGTTGGCGGACATGGGATCCGACGGCGTGGACGCCCAGGTCGTGTCGCCGACGCCGGTGTTCTTCTGCTACGACCGGTCGCCGCGCGAGGCGCTGCGGATCTCCTCGGTGTTCAACGACGCGTCGCTCGCGTTGACCGAGTCGTCGGACGGACGGCTGATCCCGTTCTGCCAGGTTCCGTTGCAGGACCCGGACCTGGCCTGCCAGGAGCTGGATCGGTGCCTGGACAACGGGCATCGCGGCGTGGAGATCGGCAACCACGTCGGGGACCGCGATCTCGACGACGCCGGCATCGTCCAGTTCCTCCAGCACTGCGCCGCTCGCGGCGCGCCGGTTTTCGTTCACCCGTGGGACATGCCGTCCTCGCCGCGGCTGAACCGGTGGATGGCCCAGTGGATCACCGGCATGCCGGCCGAGACGCACCTGTCGCTGGTGGCGATGGTGCTGGGCGGCGTGTTCGACCGGGTGCCGGACAGCCTGCGGATCTGCTTCGCCCACGGCGGCGGCTCGTTCGCGTTTTGGTTGGGGCGGCTGGAGAACGCCTGGCACCAGCGGCACGACATCCTGGGCACGTCCGAGCTTCCGCCGTCGGGATACGTGGGTCGGTTCAGTGTGGACAGTGTCGTGTTCGAGCCGGCGGCCCTGCGGCTGCTGGTGGACACGCTCGGTGTGGACAACATCATGCTGGGCAGCGACTATCCGTATCCGCTGGGCGAGCGGCCGGTCGGGCGGGTGGTGCAGAAGTCCGACTTCCTGACCGAGGCCGACAAGGCCAAGATCCTCGGCGGCAACGCGCTGGAGTTCCTCAAGTGACCGCCGGCAACTCCCATCTCCGCGCCCGTGAACCGCATCCAAGATCAAGGGACCGATCCTCTCGCCCAACGCCAGGAAGGACCCCTTCACCGCGTCCGGCAGTCGCCGTGCAGCAGCACGACGGCCGGGCCGGCGCCGGTATCGGCCAGGAAGATCCGATGGCGGCCGACTTGAATTGTGCGCTCGTTCATGGGGTTCACTTCCGGGAGGAGTGGACGAAGCCGTCCGGGCGGAGGGTGATCGTTTCGGCCTTGTGCTTGTCCAGCCAGGCGATGAGCGTGCCGGCGATGTCGACGACGCAGCCGGGTCGGGCGGCGGAGCCGGGTGGGAGGACGGTGATCGCACCGGGTTCGTCGTGGCGGCTGAGGATCGCCCAGCCCGGTCCGATGACGTCGTCGAGGCGGCGGCGGGCGCCATGGGCGTCGAGCACCCACGGTTGCGGGATCTTGCGACCGGCGGCCCGGCTCCGCTCGACGAATCCGTTGGTGTAGTGGGCTTCCGGCACCCAGCTCCGTTTGATCACCAGCTGCTTGAGCCAGGGAGCGCGGCCGAAGCGGTGGAAGATCGCGTCCCGGGCCTTGGTGATCGCGGGGCGGCGTTCGGTGATGAGCCGGCCGACCAGGACGGCCCGGCTCATGGTCGCCTGGACGTGGGGTTTGCGCTCGGCTTCGTACGAGTCGAGGACGGTGTCGGAGAGTTCGCCGCCGAGGACGCCGGCGAGCTTCCAGCACAGGTTGGCGACGTCTCGAATGCCGGCGGCCATGCCTTGGCCGATCCACGGCGGCATCGCGTGCGCGGCGTCGCCGGCGAGGAACACCCGGCCGACGCGCCAGCGTTCGGCGACGCGGACGTGGTGGCTGTAGACGACAGCCCGCAGGACGTCGACGTGCTCGTCGGTGATGCCGTAGCGGGCCAGCAGCCGCCAGACGTCCTTGGTCAGGTGCTGCTCGTCTTCCGTTGGGAGGACAGGGAATTCCCAGCGATGATGGCCGAGCGGGGTCGGGCAGTCGACGGCCGGGCGGGCCGGGTCGCAGTGGAACCGGAGCCGGTCGTGGCCGGGCCAGTCGCGCTTGACCAACGTGTCGACGACCACCCAGCGGTCCTCGTAGGTGCGGCCGTCGAAGCGGATGTCGAGCTGACCGCGGATCGGGCTGGAGCCGCCGTCGGCGGCGATCACGTACTTGGCGGTTTCGGTGGCGCCGGGGAGTTCCAGCTCGACGGCGTCGGGATGCTGGCGGATGGCTCGGCAGGCCGTGCCGAGTCGCACGGTGACGTTCGGGTGTCGCTTGACGCCTTGACGGAGGGTGGCTTCGAGGGCGGGTTGGTAGATGAACAGCTGCGGCGGATAGCCGTGGCCGCGTGAGGTGAAGGCGGCGTCGTAGAACGACCGGCCGTTGTGGTCGACGAAGCTGATCGGGCGATCGGCCAGCATGTCGCGGATGAGCTCGTCGGCGAGGCCGATCCGTTGCCAGATGCGGATTATCTCCTCGTCGGTGGAGATCGCCCGGGCGCGGGCGTAGATGTCGGGGTCGCGCTCGACGACCAGCGTGGTCAGGCCGAGGGCGCCGAGCAGGTTGGCGGCGGTGACGCCGGTCGGGCCGTATCCGACGACGGCGACGTCGTAGTGGGACACCGGACCTCGTTCCTGTAGCGATCACTACGATAGTTAGTGGAATGGTCGCTACAGTAAGCTGGGTTGTCAAGGAGGTGGTCGCGATGAGCGAGGGGCGCAGGCGGCGAGCCAACGGGGAGGAGTCGCGGCGGCGGATCCTGGACGCCGCGGCCGAGGTGGCCGGCGAGCGCGGCTACGACGGCACCAGCATCGCCCAGGTCAGCGCGCGGTGCGGACTGCCGGCCAGCTCCATCTACTGGCACTTCAAGGACAAGGACGAGCTCATCGCCGCGGTGATCGAGCGGAGCTTCGTCGAGTGGATGAAGGCCTTTGAGGTGGAGGGGGACGACATTGTCGGGCTGGTGGTGCGCATCGGGAAGGCTTTGGTGGAGACTCCCGATTTTCTGCGGCTGGGGTTGATGCTGACGCTGGAGCGTCGGCCGCAGGAAGCCAGCGCTCGGCGGGTGTTTCTGGAGGTGCGGACAAAGACGCTGGCGCGGATCAGGGAGATGGTGCGGGCGTTCGCGCCGGGGTTGGGGGACCGCGGGGTTGAGCTGTTGGCGGTGTACGCGATGGCGGCGGTGGACGGGTTCTTCGTGGCGGTGGAGATCGGCGGGGATTCCGTGGATCTAGGGGCGTTGTTCGAGTTGCATGGGCGGGTGCTGGTGGATGCGGCACGGCATTTGGTTCAGGGTGTTTGATCTGGTTGGGTCGCGTGAACTGTGACCCCAGCCACACGTGCAACCCGATGATCCGCTTCGGCGTAGGGACGTCATGGGGATTCGTGTGGCCGTGGTGGCCGGCAAGGTGGTGGCGGCGGCCGCGTCGGTCGCGGTGCTGGCCTCCGTCGGCATCGCGTGGGGCACCTACCGGCAGCTCCAGGACCTCGGCTCGTCCTCGGCGATCAGCGGGGAGAGCCCGAAGTCGAAGGACGGCGCGCAGAACATCCTGGTCATGGGCCTGACGACCCGGCTGGACCAGAACGGCCAACCGCTGCCCCCGGACGTGCAGAACGCCCTGCACGCGGGCGACGGCACGCGCGGCGGCTACAACACCAACACGATGATCGTCGTCCATGTGCCCAACGACGGCAGCAAGGCGATGGCCGTCTCGGTGCCCCGGGACGACGAGGTGACCTTTGTGGACAAGCTGCTCGGCCAGAGCACCGGCAAGCTCAAGGAGGCCTACGGGCTGGCCAAGGAGCAGCGGCAGGAGCAGCTCTACGCGCAGGGCGAGCGGGATGCCACTCTGGAGCGGGACAGCCGGGAGGCCGGCCGCGCAGCGACCATCGTCAACGTCGAGCGCCTGCTGAACATCACCATCGACCACTTCGCGGAGATCAGCCTGGCCGGCTTCTACGACCTGGCCACGCAGCTCGGCGGCATCGACGTCTGCCTCAACCACGCCACCTCCGACACCAACGCCGGCGCCAACTTCAAGCAGGGCCACCAGCATCTCGACGGCGCGCAGGCGCTGGCCTTCGTGCGGCAGCGGGACAACCTGCCCAACAACGACCTCGACCGCACCCACCGGCAGCAGGCCTTCCTGGCCGCCGTGACCACCAAGCTCAAGGGCCAGGGCGTGTTCGGCAGCCTGGGCAAGATGCAGGACCTGCTCACCGTCGCGTCCAAGGACGTGGTCATGGACAAGGACTGGGACCTGCTCTCCTTCGCCCAGCAGGCCTCGGCGCTGACCTCCGGCGACATCGAGTTCCACACGCTGCCGATCAAGAGCTACAGCAAGGACTCCGACGGCTCCGACATCAACGTCATCGACGTGCCGTACGTGCAGGCGGTCGTGCACACCCTGTTCACTCCCCCGACCGCCACCTCCAGCGCCCCGGCCCCGACGACTACTTCCGCGCCGCCGGCGATCAAGGGTCAGGGCTCCACCGTGGACATCCGCAACGCCGGCGCGCCCGACGGCACCGCCAAGAAACTGTCGGCCGCGCTGGCGACCGTCGGCTTCACGGCCGGCGAAACCACCGGCACCGCCAACCAGGCCACCACCGTCGTCTACTACGGCAGCGCCGCCAAGGACGATGCCACCACGCTGGCCGCGCTGCTCGGCAACGCCAGGCTGGTGGCCAGCAGCGCCGCCGCCGCGCATCACGTCGCCCTCTACCTCGGCACAGACTTCGCTTGGCCCGCAACACTTCCCGGCGGAGCAACGACGCCGCCGCCGTCCTCGGTGGCCGTGCCCACCGAAGGAGCTCAGGGCGGCGCCGTCACGGGCGGCGGCATCCCCTGCGTCGACTGATCCGCGTACTGATCCCGCACGGCGGCGATCACCGCCTCCGCACCGAAACCCAAAGCCTGGGCGCTGGTCACGTAGCTGGCGGCCGCCATCCGCAGCTGCTCCGCCGCCTCGTCCGGCACGACTCGTTGCGCCACAACGGTTCCCTGCCGGCGTGCGGTCTGCAGCACGCCAGCGGTCTCCAGCTCCCGGTACGCCCGCGCCACCGTGCCGGCGGCCAGGCCCAGGTCACGGGCGAGCTGCCGGATCGTCGGCAGCTTGGAGCCGACGGGCAGCTCGCCCGAACCGATCCGGGCCGCGATCTGGTCCCGCACCTGCCGCCACGGGGCGACGCCGCTGTCCGGCTCCACCGCGATCTGGACCAGGTCAGCCATTGCGGGCGGGCACCTGGCCGCGGAAGCCGCTCCAGAACGCGAACGCGCTGGCCATCACGCCCCACATGACCAGGCCGAACAACTGCGCGATCAGCCCGACGGTGGCGGCCGTCTCATGCCAGGTGGCGATCAGGTAGAGCTCGCTGGCCAGCATGGTGGCCGCGAACATCGTGCCGAGGCCGATCGTCACCCGGGCGCTGCGCAGCCGCAGCGCGCGGTCGACCTCGGGGTCACCCACAGCCGGGCGGGCCACCGTCAACCAGGCGACGGCGTAGACGGCTGCCGCACTGACGATCACCACCAGCACCTGTCCCCAGACGGGCATGAGGCCGGGCTCGTCGACGTCGACCCACAGAATGCCGGCCACCGCGGCCACGACCGTGACCAGGTGCACCGCGATCATCCACACCGGCAGGACGTCGCGGATGGTCCGGCGTTCCAGCGTGGCCACCCGGACCTGGCTGCGCACCGGCCGCAGCATCGCGATCAGCTCGCCCAGCAACAACGCCGCCAACAGCCAGCCGATATAGGGAAAGTAGGTGCGCGGGAACATCTGCTCCCGCTCCGAGAGCCCGCCGAGCAGGCCGGCCGCGATGATGAGCACCGCGTAGAGCACGCGGCGGTGGAGCAGGTAGAGCCGGGCGATCCGGCCCTGTTCCGAGGTGGGCTCGGCCACACCCCAGTTGCGCAGCAGCCGCGGCCCGCTGCGGACCCTCGGCCACAGCAGCAGAAGCAGGATGCCGGCGCTCACCACGGCCATGCCGCCGAGCACCACGATGTGGTTGGCCATGTCCACCCCAACTTTGTATCAAAGGGTCGACACAATGCTGGCACAGGTGTCAAGCCGGCGCAATTCGCGTTGACTCTCCACCTGCGTCAGTCCCTAGCGTCCGCCCCATGGCACGCGCGAAGAAGCAGACCCACCAGATCACCCTGCACCTCGATGCCGGCAACGCCGCCATGGTCGACCTCGGCAAGATGCTCGGCCAGACCGGCGTCAACCTCGTCGAGGTCAAGCGAAGTTACGACATGGCCACCACCGACCAGCGCGGCGACGTTGTGCCGGTGGTGGTCACCGTCGCCGACGACCGGTCGTTCGAGCTACGCCTGAAGACGCCACCGACCTCGCACCTGATCCGCAAGGCCTTGGGCGGCAAAGGATCCGACCGGCCTGGGCACCGTTCGGCCGGCCGGCTCAGCGCCGCCCAGCTGCGATCCGTCGCGCAGCGCAAGCTGCCCGACCTGACCACGACCGACCTCGCGGTGGCCATGCGCATCGTCGCCGGCACCGCCCGATCCATGGGAGTGACAGTGGACGACGAGTGAGCACATCGGGTCAGGAGCCGGCGGAGATGAGGGCGTGCACCACTTCCGCGTCCCGCTCGGCCGCCTCCGCCTCGGCGGTGGTCGCCCGCTCCAGCCGCACCGGCATGTCCTTGTGGTGCGGGGTGCCGGCGATCGGGTCCCGGTCGTGCGCGTCGGTGATCACGTTGATCCGCGGGCCGTGCACGACCCGGCCGCCGTGGCCGTCCGGCACGGACATGCCGAAACCGTGCGGCAGCGCCACTTGCCCCTTGCGCAGCGAGTCGTCGATCTCCGCCCGGACCACGATCCGGCCGACCCGGCTGACGACCGCCACCCAGTCGCCCTCGCCGGCGGCGACGGCCTGGAGATCATCGGTGCGGACGTGCAGCGCGCCGTCCGGGTCGGTGCGCCGCCAGCTCGGCGGGCGCAGGATCTGGTTGGCGTTGTGCCGCCGCCGCTGCCCGTTGACCAGCGACAGCGGGTACTCCGGGTCCAGACGGTCTCGCTCCGGGTCGAGACTTTCCAGCCAGGACAACAGTTCCGGCACGGCCAGGTGCACGCGGTCGTGCCGCATCAGCTGCCAGACCTCGTCGTACTCGTGCCTGGTGAACGCCAAGCCGCTGGGGTTGGCCAGGATCCGGTCGAACAGCTCGGCCGCCAGCTCCGGGCCTTCGAGGTCGGTGTCCAGGGCTCGTTGCACGGCAACGGGCATCCGCTTGCTCAACGTCAGACAGCCCGGCCACAGCACCGCGACCGAGGCGGCCCCCTCCGGCAGCGTTCGCCCGAGCGTCCGATACAGCAACACCGGCGCGATCGCCGGATTCTCCTGCAGCACCGGGGCCGCGGCCTTGATCAGATCCGCCCGAGGGACCCCGGCCAGCTCGTCCAATGTGGACTGATCGGGCAGCAGGCCGAGCTCCTCGAACAGCCTGGCGTAGATCTCGGCCTCCACGAGCGTGCCCGGCAGCGGGTCGAACAGCGGCGGCCGCAGGTGGAAGTAGTTGGTGGGGAACTCGAAGTCGAAGAACGTGTACTCGAACTTCTCGTGCTGGGAGGCCGCCGGCAGCACGTAGTCGGCCAGCGCCGCGGTCTCGGTGAAGGCCACGTCGATCACCACCGACAGCTCGGCGGCGCGGATCGCCCGCTCGACGCCGGCGGTGTCGGCGGCCGTGTTGGCCGGGTTGGAGGACTCCGCCCACAGCACCCGGGCCCGGTTCGGGTGATCGGCGAGGATCTCCTCGGCCAGGGTGTTCAGCGGCAGCATGCCGCCGATGTACTCGAAGCCGGTGATCTCCGAGCGCTCGCCGCGGGATTCGCTCCACAGCGGCATCAGCCAGGTGTGCAGGGCATTGGTGCCCGGCCGGCCGAAGTTGCCGGTCAGCAGGTAGAGCAGCTTCTCCAGGTAGCTGTTCAGCGTGGAGTTGCGGCCCTGCTGGATGCCCAGTTCGACCCGGACGGTCATGGCCTCGGCCGCGAGGATCAGATCCACCGCTCGGTCGACGTCCTCGCGCTCGACCTCGGCGTGCGCGATCCACCCGTCGACCGGGATCCGGCCCAGCGCGACCACGACCTCCTCGAAGCCTTCGGTGTGGGCGTTGAGAAACTCGCCGTCCGCGCCGCCCCGCTCGATGATCAACGCCAGCATCGCGCCGAGCAGGTAGGCGTCGGTGCCCGGGCGCAGCGGCAGGTGCACGTCCGCCACCTCGGCCGTCTCCGTGCGACGCGGGTCGATCACGATCATCCGGCGGGCCGGGTCGTTCTTGATGTCGTTGACCGCGCTGCGGGCCCGGGTGAACCCGTTGGCCAGCCACGGGTTGCAGCCGATCACCAGCAGCAGGTCGCACTCCTCGACACCCTCTGCCGTGTGGGTGGTCTGGCCGCCGAACATCTTGCCGTTGACCCAGAAGTCGCCCGTCTTCTCCTGCGACAGCGCCCCGAAGAAGCGGCTGGAGTTCATCCACCTCCGTAGCGCGAACCCGTAGCCCCCGCCCGAGTGGTTGCCCTGGCCACCCCCACCGACGTACGCCATCGACCCCGGCCGCCCCGCCGCGAGGTCCTCATCCCGCACCGCCCTGAGCTTGGCCGCGATCTCTTGGAGAGCGCTCTCCCAGCTCACCGGCTCGTGCGTGCCGTCCTCCCGCCGCCGCAGCGGCGTCGTGAGCCGGTCGTTGTGGTCCCCGTACCAGGTCAGCCGCTGCGCCTTCTGGCACAGATACCCCCGCGACCTCGGGTTCTCCCGATCCCCGCGCACCCGCGTGATCGCCCGGCCGTCGGTCTGCACCTCGATGCCGCAGTTGACGTAGCAAAGGCTGCACGCGGTCTTATGCCACTCGCTCACTCCGCCAGAGTTGCGTAATGAGACTCAGCTTGTCAAGGCTCCGCGCCGACGACCCGGTATCGGCCGTGGTGGCGCTCCTCCTCGTCACTTGTGCTTGGACGGTTTGGGTTTCTTGCTGTGCTTGGCCTTCGGCTCGGTGGACGGCGGGTCCGCGGTGCCGGCGACCAGGCCGACAGTGGTGGTCACGGTCGTCGGGTCCGCGGTGGACGGGGTCGACGTCGGCGGCACGGCGTGCCGGGCCGGGCCGGTTCCATCGGGTTCGTCGAGGGAAGTGGCCACACTGAGCCAGATCGTCAGCACGCTGGCTGCCCCGGCGGCGAGCAGCCAAGCCTTCCGACGCGGCTTTGACTTCCGGCGCGGCGCCGGGGCCACGGCTTCGATGGTGTCCCAGCGGGTCACGCAGTCCTGGGCGGTGGGCCGGCACTCGGGACGGGCATGCGTCATCTCGGACAGCAGCTCCGCCAGCCGCACGGGCAGCCACCCCGGGATCACCGGATCGCGGGTCAGCCGCGCCAGCGCGGATTCGGTCTGCGTGCCGGGAAACTCCTGCCGGCCGGTGAGGCACTGCAACAACACGAGTCCGAGCGCGTAGACGTCGACCGCCGTGGTGACGGTCTCCCCACGCACCTGCTCGGGCGCCAGATACGCCGCCGTGCCGACGATCTCGCCGGACCGCGTGATGCCGGCCGTCTCGACCAGCCGGGCCAGGCCGAAGTCGGCCAGGAACGCCTCGCCGTCCAGGTCGACGAGGATGTTCGACGGCTTCACGTCGCGGTGCACCACGCCCCGGCTGTGCACGTAGGCCAGCGTCGGCAGCAGATGGCGGCCCAGCGCCAGCACCTCGCCCAGCGTCGGCTTCTCCCGCTCCAGCGCCGCGTGCAGGCTCGGGCCGTTCACCAGCTGCATGACCAGGTAGCGGACGCCCTCCTCCTCCACCGCCTCGTACAGCGTGACCAGGCCCGGATGGGTCATGCCGGCCAGCAGCCGCGCTTCCTCCACGAACCGCTGCCGGTCCGGCTCCCCGCCGGCGGTGAACCGCTTGATCGCCACCGGCCGTTCGAGCCGCATGTCGTACCCGCGATGGACCTCCCCCATCGCGCCGCGGCCGACCAGCGCCCCCAACCGATACCGGCCGGCCAGCAACACGTCCATGAGCCGCCCCTCCGCCGACAACAGAGATCACGGATACCCGGTTCGGCGGCCGGCCACACCCCCCAGTTCGCGAGACCACCGTGATGGACCGTGACTCTTTCGGCACCGGTTCCGGCCTGCTCCAGGCGGCTGACGCCACCGGTGTGACCCTTGACACTAAATAGGAAAGTTTCCTAACTTTTTCGTTCATGCGGAATACACCTGGACGACACCTCACGTTGGCCGAGCAACATGAGCGCTACACGGCTCGCTACTCGCGTCGGGCGCTGTTCCGCGCCGGCGTGGTGGGCGGGGCGGCGCTGGCGGTGGGCGGTGTGCTGCCGGCCGCCAGCGCGGCTACTGAAAAGGTTTCCGGTTCGGCACTCCGGCCGTTTGGCCGGCACCTGGCATTCGGCGCGGATCCGTCCCAACAGGTCGTGGTGTCGTGGCAGGTGCCGGCCGCGGTGACGGGGCCGTTCATCCGGATCGGCACCAACCCGACCGACCTCGGCTCCCCCATCGCCGCGGAGGTGCGAACCCTGACCAGCCAGCTGTCCTGGCAGCACCCCGCCGAGGACGAGCCACTGGTCAAACCGAAAACCGTGGTGCAGCAATACCTGCACGCCCGGCTGGATCGCCTGGTGCCGGACACGACCTACTACTACGTGGTGGGCCACCAGGGTTACGACCCGGCGGGCCGGCTCGACGGTGTCGCCACCTTCCGCACCGCGCCGGCCACCGGCCGCGGCAGCGGGTTCGGCTTCACCGCCTTCGGCGACCAGGGCATCGGCTACAACGCGATCGCCACCGCCAACCTGATCTCCGGCCTCTCCCCCGCCTTCCACCTGCACATGGGCGACCTCAGCTACGCCAACACCGACGGCGACGGCGGCACCGGCAACTCCTACGACGCCCGGGTCTGGGACGGGTTCTTCAGGCAGAACGAGCCGGCGGCGGCCCAGATCCCGTGGATGATGGCGATCGGCAACCACGAGATGGAGCCGTGGTACGCCGCCGACGGCTACGGCGGCGTCCGGGCCCGGTTCACCATGCCGGACAACGCCTGGAGCGGGTCGACCGGCATCTACTCGTGGCGGTACCAGAACGTCGGCCTGATCAGCCTGGACGGCAACGACATCTGCTACAACACGCCGGCCAACCTGGGCTACACCAAGGGAAAGCAGCTGGCCTGGCTGAAGTCCACGCTGGCCGCGATGCGCGCCGACCCGACCATCGACTTCATCGTCGCCTACTTCCACCAGTGCGCCTACTCCACCTGCCAGGACAACGGCGCCGAACTCGGCGCGCAGCAGAAGTGGACGCCGCTGTTCGACCAGTACAAAGTGGACCTGGTGCTCAACGGCCACAACCACATCTACGAGCGCACCGACCCGATCCGCGCCGGCAACGCCACCCGCAAGCTGGCCTCCGGGGACACCGTGACGCCGGCCAAGGACGGCACGGTGTACGTGGTGGCCGGCGGCGGGGGCGGCGGGCTGTACAAGTTCCCGGGCTCCGACACCTACATGGGGCACGAGACCAGCAACGACGGCACGCAGCCGATGAAGGTGTCCGATGAGGAGGGTCACGACCGGACCGTCAAGGTCACCTGGTCCCGCGTCCGCTACACCGGCTACTGCCTGGTCGCCGTCGATGTCGTCCCCGCGACCGGAACCACACCCGCGCGGATGACGGTCCGATCGCTGACCGAGGACGGCACCGCCGTCGACCAGTTCACCGTGCAGCGCTAGCCGATCACCCTGGTCAGCTCCGGCAGGCCCTCGGCCCCGGCCACGGCCTGCCGGACGACCATCAGGCCCCGATCGCGTCGAGCTCGGCCACGGCGTCGGCCGGCAGCGTCAGATCGGCGACGGCCAGGTTGCCCCGCAGGTGCGCCACCGACGAGGTGCCCGGGATCAGCGCGATCGCCGGGGACCGCTGCAACAACCAGGCCAGCGCGACCTGCTGCCGTGACGCGCCCACCTTGTCCGCCACCGACGTCAACGCGTCCGACTGGAGCGGGCTGAAGCCGCCGAGCGGAAAGAACGGCACGAAGGCGATGTTCTCCTTCTCGCAGCGGGCCAGCAGGTCCTCGTGGGTGCGGTTGGCGATGTTGTACAGGTTCTGCACCGTCACCACCGGGGCGATCGCCTGCGCCTCGTCGAACTGCCTGGTGTCGACGCCACTCAGCCCCAGGTGCCGGATCAGGCCCTGCTCCCGCAGCTCGGCCAGCGCGCCGAACTGGTCCGACACCGGCTCGCCGTCGGACACGTCGTGGCCGGCCACCCGCAGGTTCACCACGTCCAGCGCGTCCAGGCCCAGGTTGCGCAGGTTGTCGTACACCTGGGCCTTCAGGTCCGCCGGGTGCAGCGACGGCACCCACGCCCCGTCGGCCGCGCGCCGGGCCCCCACCTTCGTCACGATGTGCAGCTGCGCCGGGTACGGGTGCAGCGCCTCCTTGATCAGCTCGTTCGTCACCGCCGGGCCGTAGAAGTCCGCCGTGTCGATGTGCGTCACCCCGGCCGCCACCGCCGCCCGCAGCACCACGATCGCCTCGTGCCGGTCCTTCGGCGGCCCGAACACGTTCGGCCCCGCCAGCTGCATCGCGCCGTACCCGATGCGGGTGAGCGTCAGTCCTTCCGCTGGGGTGATCGTGCCACCAGACAGCATTGCTCGTGCCTCCCAATCGGCCGCTCCCTGCGGCCTCGCACCACAATCCTGCGGCCACACGGTCCGCGGTGGCTGCGCCCCGCCTTTCCTGGGAGTGGCAGGGCTAGCCTCAGCGCGGACACGGCTCCGGCACATCCATCGAAGGAAAGAAGCTCCCCCACGCCACCCACTTGTCCCGTGGCACGGACGGCTTCTTCACCGCGGCGCAGATCTTCGCGGCGGCGGACTCAGGATTCAGCCCCCGAGTCAGCACGTAGCCCGATTCGATCACGGTGACCTGCCCGTCGCTGGTGAACCGCACCAGCTTCGCCCCGCTGGTCCTGCCGGCCAGCGTCGCGGTGTGGATGGGCGCGGTCGGGTCTGAGACGTCCCACACGACGACCGTGTTGTCCCCTTCGATCCAGGCCACGGTCCTGCCGTCGGGTCCGAACACGGGCAACTGCGGGGCGACGCCGGTGGGCAGTTCGGCCGTCTTGGCCATCGAGTCGCCGGACCACGTCCACAGCTGCACGGAACCGCTGCCCGCGGCGCTGTGCCCGACGATGAGCGTCTTTCCGTCGGGGGACGGCGACACGGTGTCGGCCGCGCCGAAGGCCTTGGTCTCCAACGACTTCGACACCTGGCCGGACAACGCGTCCCGCACGTTCCAGATCTGCCAGGGGCCGACCGTGTCGGCCGGCGAGCCCGGTTTGACCTCTCGGTTTCGGTAGCTCGCGTGGACAGGCTTGCTGATCAGCTCGCCGCCGTCCGGGGAGAAGACGGTCGCCTCCACGGTGTCCGGCAGCACGGCGACCGGCGTGGTGGCGGCCGGATTGGCGGTGTCCCACAGCCTCGTGGTGAGGTCGACGTTGCTGAAGGTCTTGCCGTCGCTGCCCAACTGCCCGCCGAAGGTGATGGCCAGCAGCCGGCCGTCCGGGCTGAACGCCACGTCGGAGGAGGTGTCGGTCTGATAGGTCCGCAGCAGCTTCGCGTCGTTCGGCTGACTGACGTCCCACAGCTCCACGTCGTCGGCGTACTCGTGACTACGCCGGGACATGGCCAGCAGCCGGCCGTTGGGCGACAGCGCGGCGGCCTCGATCCACCCGGAGAGTGTGGGGTACTTCAACGGCGACGGCACTATGACGGAACTGCTCTCGTTGTCGCCCAGTTGCCCGACCATGGCCCCGGTGGACGAGTCGGCCGGGAAGACGGCCTCGGTCGAGGTCAGACTCAGCGCCTGCCCCGATCTCGGCATCCACGCTATGCCGGGGTGTCGCGAAGCCCGGGTGTTGGCGGAGGAAGCGAGCACCAGGCCTCGGGTCAGCGGCGACGGGTCGAGCCGGTAGACGGCCAGCGCCAGTTCACCGGCGAGTTCCGGGTTCTGCAGCGCGATGCCCGGCAGCTGCTGGATGACGTTCTGGGTAGTGGACTGGTCCCGCTGTTCGGCCACGGTGTGCTGGCTGATCAGTGAGTACGCCGTGGTGCCGGCCAGTGCCACCGACAGCACGACCAGCAACGCCACCAGCTGCTTGAGCCGGCGGGTTCGGCGCTTGGCGGCCTGGGCCTCCAACAGACACACCTCGACGCTGCGGTCGAAATATGCCCGTTCGCGGTGGGACAGGGAAGGGGCGCAGGAGCTGACCCATTCACGGGCCAGCTCCAGGCGAGCACCTCTATACAGGGCGCCGTCGTCGCGGTTGAGGGAGTCCCAGATCTCCGCGGCCTCGGTGAGCTGGCGTTGGGTGCGCAGGCCGTCACGGTCCTCGGTGAGCCACTCACGAAGCCGAGGCCAGTGGCTGATGAGGGCCTCGTGAGCAATGTCCACGCCGTCCTGGTCGACGGTGACGAGGCGGGCATCGACCAATGCGATGAGGACCTCGTCGAGACCTTCGACGTGGTCGAGCTCGGCGCGGGAGACGTGGCGGCGGGTGTCCTCGGTGCCGTCACCGAGGGCGGTAAGCCGTAAGAAGACCTGGCGGGCAACGGATTTCTGCTCGGGACTCAGTCCAGTGTAGACGGACTCGGCGGTGCGGCCGAGGGCGTGGCTGATGCCGCCGGCGGAGTCGTAGCCGGCGGCGGTGAGGGTCATGCCCTGCCGACGCCGCCAGGTCTCCAGCAGGGCATGGGACATCAGCGGCAGCACGCCGGGTTGGTTGGTGGCCTCGGACACGAGCCGGGTGACCAGCGCGGTCTCGACGGCGTAGCCGAGGTCGATGGCGGGCTTGGTGATGGCCAGCCGGAGCTCATCGGCGGTCATGGCGCCGACGAGCACGGGCCCCTCGCCGAGAATCTGGCGCAGCTGCGGGTATTGCAGGCAGTGGCCGAAGAAGTCGGCCCGGACGCCGAGCACCAGGCGGGCGACGCTGGTCGGGGCGTCGGCCAGGTGCAGCAGGGCGGTGATGAAGGCCAGGCGCTCGTCCTCGTCGGCGCAGAGGGTGAAGACCTCCTCGAACTGGTCGACGATGACGACCGCCTCCCGGGTGTCCCCGACGAGCGCTTGGCGCAGCCACAGGTGCAGGGCGGTCGGGTCGGCGCGCAGCTCGGCCCGGAGCTCGGTGGCCGGAGCCCCGGTGAGGTCGGACAGCCACAGGGCGCATTCCTCGACGGGATGCGCGCCGGGCGTGAAGACGACCGTGCGCTGCGGGCCCAGGCCGTCGACGCCGTCACGCAGGCTCGTCGCGGCCAGGCCGGCCCGCAGCAGCGAGGACTTGCCGGCCCCCGAAGCGCCGAACACCACGACCAGCCGTCGATTCAGGATGTGGTTCGACAAGTGGGCCAGCAGCGCGCCGCGGCCGTGGAATCGGCCGGCGTCCTCGACCTGAAACGCCGACAACCCCAGATAAGGCGGCATGCCACGGTCGTCGGCGGCGGGACTCTCCTGCGAGTCTGCCACCTCACGCCATCGGCGCTCCCATTCTTGGACGTCGCCGCCACAAGCGTCGACATAGGCCAGAGCCACGGCCAGCGACGGCAGTTTCCGCCCGCCGGCCGCCTCCGACAGGACAGCCACCGAATAATGGGCCTTGACGCTGAGTTCCCGGTAGACCGGGCTCCCGGCGCTTTCCCGCAGCCGTCGCAGCTCGGCCGCGAACCGCAGCAGCGGCGTGTCGCCCGGGTCGAGCGGCCGCTCGCTTCGTGGCATGGCCTGACACCCCCCAATGTTCGTCGCCCACGATCGTTGAACAGGAGGCGTTTGTCTGGCAAATCGGTGGCGAGGCCGAACAATCCGGATTCAGCCGAGCCGCCCGTCTTCGATGCGCAGCACCCGATCAGCCAGGTCGAGGGCCCGTTCGTCGTGGGTGCAGACCAACACGGCGGCGTCGCGCTGGTGGGCGTGCTCGGCCAGCAGCGCCATCACGGCCCGGCCCCGCTCGCGGTCCAGCGCGGCCGTCGGCTCGTCGGCGAGAATGACCGGCGCCCGCGTGTAGAGCGCCGCCGCGACCGCCGCGCGCTGGCGTTCACCTCCGGACAACTGGGCCGGATAGCGATGGGCCTTGGCCGCCAGATCCACGGCGTCGAGCAGTCCACGGGCCCTTTTCCGGTCGGCGCCGGTGGTGCGTTTGCCGGCCGTGATGTCCCGGACGAGGAGATTGTCCATCACGGTGAGGAAACCGATCAGCGACGACGCCTGCAACACGTATGCGGTGTCGCCGGCGGCCTTTCGGTTGACTTTACCGTCCGCATAGAGCGGCGATTCGTTGATGTGCACCGTGCCGGCGGTCGGGGTGAGCAAACCGCCGGCGATCGCCAGCAAGGTGGTTTTCCCGGAACCGCTCGGGCCCAGCAGCGCGACCAGTTCGCCGGCCCTCAGGTCGAGGTCGACGCCATGGAGCACTTCGACGTCGCCGTAGCCGTGGCGGATGTCGTGCAATGCGGCGGTCACCATCAGGCAGTCCTCCCCAGGCTCAGCAGCGGATCCACGGTGAACAGCCGGCGGACCGAGGCCGCCGCCCCGACCAGCGCCACCAGCAGCAGTAACGCACCGGCCGTTACCACCTCGCCCGGCGGCAGCACGAATGCCGCCGGCGGCATCACCACGCCCATCGCCGCGCCGGCCAGGGCGCCGACGACAACTCCCACGACCGCCGTGGCCAGCACCTGCGTGCCGTAGGCGCCGATCAGCAGCCGCCGGGACGCGCCGGTCGCCCGCAGCACCGCGAGCGGGCCCTCCTTCTGCAGCGTCAGGATCCAGAACACCACCCCGATCAGCAGCGCCGCGCCGGCGTACAGGAAGGCCCTGATCATGCCGATCGTGCCCGTCTCCGCCTGGTAGCCCGGGACCGCGTCGATCGCCGCCGCCTTCGTGACCGGGTCGGTGTCCGTTGCCGCACGGGCTATCGCCGCCAGCGCGGCATCGTCCGATGTGGACACCGCGTAGGCGCTGACGCCCTGCGCGTTGTGCAGGCGCTGCCAGTCGGCCAGCGGCAGGTAGGCCACCGCCGAGTGCTGGATGCTGCCCAGGTCCGCGTAGCCGGCGATCTTCAGCGACACGTTGCCGGGCTGGACCCGGACGGTGTCGCCCACGTTCAAGCCCTTCCCCCGTGCCTGATTGTCCAGCACCACACCGTCTTCCCGCGGCGCGAACGGCGCGTCCGGGCTCATCGCCAGCAGTGCCGTCGGCACGCTGTGCTTGTCCTTGGTCAGGTCGGCCATGGTGAACCCGATCGGCTGCACGTCGGTCACCCCCGCCACGCCGGCGATCAGCCGCTCATCGGTCGCCGGCAGCTCACTCCGGGACAGATCGTCGGCCGCGCCTTTCGCGTACACGATGCCGTCGACCGGCAGCCGTTGCAGGCCCGACACGTCCGCCGCGCCCAGACCGACGGTCAGTCCCGTCAGGACGAACACCAGAAACGCCGTCAGCGCCACCAGGCTGGCGATCAGGCCGAACCGAACCGGCGCGTGGCGCACCTCCCGCCAGGCGAGAAACCTCATCCCACACCTCTTTCCGACACTCTGTCGGCAACTATTCCAACACGACGTCGGGAACCTGTGCCCACTTTTCCGACGTGACGTCGGCAACACCGGGTAGACTCGACGCCGTGCCGAAGATCAGCGCCCCCACCGTCGCCGAACACCGTGCGCAGCGGCTGCGCACGCTGCTCGAGGCCGCCCGGGTCCTGGTCGCCGAGCAGGGGCCCGACGCGCTTACGCTGTCCGCCCTCGCCGCACAGGTCGGCCTGTCCCGCCCCAGCCTCTACGAGTACTTCCGCTCCCGAGACGACCTCGTCGCGGCCATGGTCGAGGACGAGCTGCCGCGCTGGATCGCCGAGCTCGACGCCGAGGTCCAGCGCCACTCCTCCCCCGCCGACCGCATCGCCGCCTTCGTCCGCGCCCAGCTGCGCATGCTCACCGACGGCCGGCACTCCGCCCTCGTCGTGCTCGCCGGCCACGCCCTCGGTCCCGCCGCCCAGGAGCGCGTCCTGGCCGAGCACTCCCGGCTGTTCGCCCCGCTCGTCGACGCCCTCACCGACCTCGGCGTCGACCACCCCGAGCTGCGGGCCCACCTCATCCAGGGCATCGTCACCGCCGCCAGCCCCCTGCTCGGCGCCGACGAGCTGGCCAACCGCCGCGTCATCGACGCCGCCGTGACCCAGGTCCGGCACGGAATCCCTGATACCCACGGGTGATCCACGGGCGTATGCTCCGGCCCCGATGGACCCGTTCGATCCCAAGCCCCCGGGCGGCGACGCCCGTCGACTGGACCGGCTGCTGGTGTGGACGGCCACCGCCGGGGCGCTCGGCTGCTCGGTGCTGATCTTCCTGGCCACGAACACGCCGGACCCGGACCCGGTGGCGGAACCGGCGCCGACAACGGCGACGACAACGACGACAGGGACGGCGGTCCCGATCGAGGAGTCGTCGACAACCACGACGACAACGCCGGTCGTGGTTGCCCCACCGGCAACGACCAACCCGCCGGCGACCACGGCCCAGCCACCGAGAACGACAACCACCAGGCGGACCGCCACCACGACAACCACCACCACCGCGAGGTCGACGACGACTCGAACATGTGTGATGGCGGCGTGGCAGCGGGACACGGCGTACAACGGGGGTGCGGTGGTGGCCTACGGCGGCCAGCTCTGGGTGGCGAAGTGGTGGAACTACAACGCGGTCCCGGGGGCCAACGCCGAAGGGGTCTGGCTGCCGGCGCAGTCCTGTTGACGTACACAGGTGCCGTAGAACGACGGATTCCGAAGGCCCGCGACGACGCTTAGCCTGGCCGAATGGCTGAAGTTCGATGGAATCGCCTGACGGCGACGGAACTGCGCGCGCTGGCGGCCGAGGACGCGACGGTCCTGGTGCCGATCGGCTCGACGGAGCAGCACGGCCCGCACCTGCCGACCGGGGTGGACGACTTCCTGGCGGCGGAGGTGTGCCTGCGGGCGGCGGAACAGGCGCGGCGGCCGGCGGTGGTGGCGCCCTCGGTGTGGTGCGGCCTGGCCGAACACCACATGGCGTTCGGCGGAACCTTCACCTTGTCCCTGGCCACCCTGCACGCCCTGCTGCGCGACATCTGCCGCTCCATCCTGCGCGCGGGCTTCCGGCGGATCGTGATCGTCAACGGGCACGGCGGCAACGTGACCGCCCTCAACGCGCTGGCCACGGAGCTGACGGTGGAACTGTCGGCCCGGATCGGCGTCACGAGCTACTTCACGATCGGCCAGGAGGTCGTGCGGGAGACGTTGGAGGCGCAGGAATCCCTCATGCACGCCTGCGAGGGTGAGACGTCGATGATGCTCGCGGCCTACCCGGACCTGGTGCGCTCCGAGGAACTCGCCAAGGCGGTCGGACCGCGGATCAGCCTGCCGGCCGGATCAGCCGAGCCTGTCTACTTTCCCGTGTCGTTCCAGGAGATCACCACTGTCGGCGTGGCCGGTGACGCCCGCGGCGCGACCGCGGCCAAGGGCGAGAAGCTGTTGGCGGGGTGCGCACGAGCGCTGGCCGACTGGCTGTCCGCGGCGGGATGAGATGCCGCGCGGCGGCCGGCCTGGGAGCCTGTGACTGGTCAGTCCTCGCCAGAGAAGGAGAGACGATGTCTCAGGTGCAGACCGTCCGCGGCCCGGTCGACAGCGCGGAGCTCGGCGTCACCCTCATGCACGAGCACATCTTCGTGCTCACCGCGGAGGTGCAGGCCAACTTCCCCGGCGAATGGGGCGACGAGGACGAACGGGTCGCCGACGCCGTGACCAAGCTCAAAGCCTTGTACGACACCGGGGTGCGGACCATCGTCGATCCGACGGTGATCGGGCTCGGCCGCTACCTGCCGCGGATCAAGCGGATCGCCGAGCAGGTGCCGCTGAACATCGTGGCGGCGACCGGCGTCTACACCTACCGCGACGTGCCGACCTACTTCTGGTACCGGGATCCCGACCCGATGGCCGACATGTTCGTCACCGAGATCCGGGACGGTGTCGCGGACACCGGTGTCAAGGTCGGCCTGCTCAAGTGCGCCATCGACGAGCCCGGCCTCACCCCCGGCGTGGAGCGGGTGATGCGGGCGGTGGCCAAGGCCCATCTGGAGACGGGCGTGCCGATCACCGTGCACACGCATCCCGGGTCCGAGACCGGGCGGCACGTCAAGCGGGTCATGTGCGACGAGGAGGGCGTGGCCCCGGGCCGGATCGTGTTGGGCCACAGCGGGGACACCACCGACTGCGACCATCTGGCCGAACTCGCCGACGCCGGTTTCGTGCTCGGCATGGACCGCTTCGGCATCAACCTGGAGACGACGTTCGAGGCCCGGGCGGAGACGCTGGTCGAGATGGTCCGGCGCGGCTACGCGGACCGGATGGTGTTGTCCCAGGACGCTTCCTGCTACATCGACTGGATCGCCGCGCCGGCGCGGGAGTTCGCGCTGCCGCAGTGGAACTACACGCACCTGCACGACGACGTGATCCCGTGGGTGCTGGAGCGGGGCGTCACCCAGGAGCAGATCGACACGATGCTGGTGGACGTCCCGCGCCGGTACTTCGAGTAGTTCACGCCAACGCGTTGTCCAGCAACGTCTCCGCGGTGGCCCGGGCGATCCTGGTGCTGCCCGGGCCGCGGTCGTTGCGGGTGGCCACGCCGTTGCCGTCGAAGACCATGTGCAGCTGCGCGGCCAGCACCGCCGGATCGGCGGCGCCGGCCTGCTCGGCGAGTTCGGTGAACAGGCCCCGCATCCAGGCCCGGTAGTCCTGGGTGGCCAGGTCGATGCGGTCGCCGGGGCGGGATTCGGCGCTGGCGCGGTGGAAGGCGCAGCCCTGGTAACCGGATTCGGCGTAGGCCGCGTTCTGCCCCTCGAACGCGGCCAGCACCTTCTCCCGCGGCGACTCGGCGGCGTCGACGGCCGTCATGATGTGCTCGGCGATCCGGTCCTGCCGGCCCTTGAGGTAGGCGTTGATCAGCTCGTCCTTGCTGCCGAACGTGTTGTACAGGGAGGCCTTGGCCACGCCGGCGTGCTCGATGACGCGGTCGATGCCGACCGTGTGCACGCCCTCGTTGTAGAACAGCTCGTCGGCCGCCGCCAACAGACGCTCACGCGCGGACAGCTTGCCCGTGGCCGTCGCCATTGACATCCACTCCTTCACCAGACAGGTCTGTTCAGTTTACCGCCGCCGCGCCCGGACCAACGCGGCCAGCGCCAGCACGGAGAGCACCATCACCGCGCCGCCGTAGATCTGGGTCGCGCCGATCAGGCCCGGGCCGTCCACGACCAGGAAGCCGGCCGCCACGGTGGGAACGCCGAAGCCCAGGTAGGACACCACGTACAGCAGGGACAGCACGCCGGCCCGCTCGTGCGGGGCCACCTGCGGGACGACGATCCGGATGCCGCCCTGGAAGCCGCCGCCGAAGCCGGCGCCGGCGATGACCGTGCCGACGAAGAACAGCGCCAGCGAGCCGATGCCCAGCGCCACCAGCGTGACGGCCACGCCCAGGAACAGGGCGCTGGTGCCGGTCAGCATCACCGCGACCGGGCTCAGGTTGCGCAGCACCAGCACCGCGATGCTGGCCACGCCGGCGAAGGCGACCAGCAGGACGCCGGCCAGGACCGCGTTGTTGCCGCCCACCAGCTTGCCGACCAGGGCCGGCCCGAGCGCGCCGTACAGGCCGGCGAGCGCCCAGACGGCGAACAGCACCGGTGCGGCGGCCATCACGTGCGCCCGGACCGTGCGCGGCAGGCTGATCTCCGGCTTGAGGCTGGCCAGCGCGCCCGGCGCCCGCGCCACCGTCTCCCGCAGGAACACGACGCCCACGGCCTGGGCCAGGAAGACGACCATCAGCACGTAGTAGACGAGGTGGGTGGGGGCCGGCAGGAACGTCACCAGCAGCGCCGAGAGCAGCGCGCCGGTGGCGGTGCCGATGCCCGGGACCAGGGCGTTGGTGAGCTGGCCGCGCTTGGCGTCGATGTCCAGCATGGCCGCGCCGATCGCGCCGATGGCCGCGCCGGTGGTCAGGCCTTGCACGAGGCGGCCGACCAGCAGCGCCGGCACCCCGCCGGCGGTGGCCAGGATGATCATCGTCAGCGCCTGGACGACCAGCGCCACCAGCAGCACCGGCTTGCGGCCGACGTGGTCGGACAGCTTGCCCAGGGTGAGCAGCGACGCCAGCACCGAGACCGCGTAGATGCCGAACACGATCGTCGTCGTGATCGGCGAGAAGCCCCACTCGGCCTGGTAGATGGCGTAGATCGGGGTCGGCGCGCTGGACGCCGCCAGTAACGCCACCACCGTCGAGGCCAGCAGCAGCAACTGGGCGGTGCCGCCTCGCCTGGTCCCCGACCGGGCGACGGTGCCGTCGACCCGTCTGGTCCGCGCGATGGTCTGAGAGCTCACAGCACCCTCCGGGGTGAGTAGACAGGTCTGTCCAATGGGTCTGGGTTGAGACTAGACAGACCTGTTCACTCACGCAAGTGACCCGCGCCTCAGCCCAGTTCCGGCGGCGCCGGGAGGTCGAGGTGCCGCAGCAGGTCCGCGACCTTGCCGTCGAGCTCGCGGCCGACGGCGGCGATGTCGGGGTGGCCGAAGCTGCCGAACTGGTCACTGGGGCGGTCGATGGACAGCCAGGCGCGGCGGTCGCCGTCCTCGTGGATGGCCACCCGCAGCGGGGCATAGAGCATGGCGCCGGCGTTGTGGCGGAACACGCGCTGCGCGATGAGGTGGTTGCCCATCAGGTAGCTGGCACACCCGAGGTTGTTGCCGGCCAGACTCATCAGGGGGCCGGCGTCGACCGTCCAGTAGCGCAGAAACCCATAGGTGGCAACACGATCGGTCGCCTCGGTGACGGTCGCCCAGTCGGCCCGGTCGGCGACCAAACCGGCGAACAGCTGCACGTCGTAGGCCGGCACGGCCTCCTCGAACCGTTGCCGCAGATCGGCAAACGTCTGTCCACTCGGGACTTCCAGACGATGCGCGACGCGTTCGACGGAAGGCATCTGCGACACTCCCCTCTCAGGTGGACAACACAGTCAGACGGACAACAGGACGCGGCCGAACGGGCCGCCCTCGATCAGGTGCCGCTGCGCCCGCGCGGCGTCGTCGAGCGCGTACACGCTGTCGACGAGCGGGGTGATCTCCTTCTGCGCCACCAGATCCAGCAGTTTGACGTTGGCCGCGTTGACCTGGTCCGGCGTGAACAGCGCGAACCGGAAGCCGTGCACGTGCGCGTTCTTCCAGATCAGGTCGGTGACGTTGACCGTGCTGGTCATCCCGGCGGAGTAGCCGATGCTGACCAGCGAGCCGTCCACGGCGAGCGAGCCGAGAGCCTCCCCGGTGAGTGGGCCGCCGACGCCGTCCAGCACGACGTCGACGCCCTGGCCGTCGGTGAGCCGGGCCACGCCGTCACGCAGCGACTCCTGGGACAGGTCGATGACCTCGAACCCGGCGTCGCGCCCGAGCGCCGCCTTCACGGCCGAAGTGGCGGTGGTGATGGCCCGGGACGCGCCCAGCACCCGGGCGATCTCGACGCCGCCCTGCCCGACCGCTCCCCCGACGCCGGGCGCGAGCACGGTCTGCCCGGCGCGGAAGCCGGCGACTTCGGTGAGGGCGAACAGGGCCGTCAGATAGCCGGCGCCGGTGGTCAGGGCGGCGGCCGCGGTGTCGTCGACGGCGTCCGGGATCGGCACGAGGTGCGCGGGGTCGGCGGCCACGAACTCGCCCCAGACTCCGTCCACGCCGAGGCCGTACCGGCCGCCGCCGACGGCCACCCGAGTGCCGGGCAGCAGGGCCGATCCGCCGGGCTCCACGAGCACGCCGACGCCGCTGACGCCGGGGATCACCGGGAACGGCTTGATCGCGCCGGCGGGGAGTTTGCCCAGCCGGGCGGTGTTGTCGAGCGGGCTGACACCGGCCACGGTCACCCGGACCACGGCCTGGCCGTCCTGGGCGGTCGGCTCGGGCGCGGTCACCGGGCCGAGCACGTCGTAATCGCCGAAGCGGTCGTACTGAATGGCACGCATGAAATAACCGTAGCACGTACGACTATTTCACAATTGGACCTGATCAGGTGCCCGATCGGACGTTGCCGCCGGCGGCCGAATGGGCGAGGTTGGTGTCATGACCGATGCGGACGTGCTGATCGTCGGCGGTGGGCCGGTCGGGCTGACCGCCCGCGCCCTGCTGGCTCGCTGGGGCGTGCGGACGCTGCTGGTGGAAAAGCACCGGGAGCTGTCGCCGTTCCCGCGCTCGCGGCTGGTCAACGTGCGGACCATGGAGATCTTCCGCCACCTCGGGATCGCCGACACGGTCCGGGATCGCGCGTTCGCGCCGGAGTTCGGCCGGGTCCGGTTCCGCGACACGCTGCTGGACCGGGACTTCGCCACCGCGGCCATGATCGGCGTCGACGGGCCGATCCCGGACAGCCCCGAGTTCGGCGTGGTCACCTCGCAGGACCGGCTGGAGCCGACCCTGGTCGCCGCCGCGGACGGGCCGATCCGGTTCGGGGTCGAGTGCACGGAACTGTCCGAACAGGACGATTGTGTGGTCGCCACATTTCGTGACGGCTCGACCGCCAGCGTCCGCTACGTCATCGCCGCCGACGGCGCGAACTCCCCAACCCGGCAGCGGCTGGGCGTCGAGGCCGTCGGCCCCGGCGCCCTGGCCAGGATGACCACCGTCGTCTTCGACGCCGACCTGCGCCAGTGGTCCGCCGACCAGCCGGCCGGCGTCTACTTCACCGCCAACGGCATGTTCGCCCCGGTCTACCCCGAGGGCGGCTGGGCCTGGATCAACGCCACCACCGAGGACGCCGACCACGCCGGCCTCGTCGCGCGGGCCATCGGCGCGGACGTGCCCGCCACGGTGCTCCGCGTGCAGAACTGGGTCGTAAACGCCTTTGTCGCCAAGCACTTCCGGCAGGGCCGGATCTTCCTGGCCGGCGACGCCGCGCACACCGTGCCCGGGGCCGGCGGGCTGGGCATGAACACCGGCGTCGCGGGCGTGCACAACCTGTGCTGGAAGCTGGCCGGCGTGCTGGAGGGCTGGGCCGAGCCGGGCCTGCTGGAGACGTACGAGTCCGAACGACAGCCCGTCGCCCAGCTGACACTGCGCCAGGCAGTGGCCAACACCATGCTCATGCGCAGCGCCCAGCAACAGCGGCAGGAGCAGCTCCAGGCCGGCGAGGTGGCGCCGGACAAGGTCGAACTTCCTTGGTCGGAACGGTATTTCGCCCAGCTCGGCCTGGTTCTCGGTGTCACCTATGGCTCATCGGCCGAGCCCGGCACGGACTACATGCCCAGCACCGAACCCGGCAGCCGCATGCCGCACCGGCTACTGCCGGACGGCCGCTCCACACTCGACGCCGTCGGCGAGTGGTTCACCCTCTTCACGACCTCCCCGCAGGACGTCGACAGCCCGTGGCCGATCCGTGTCGTCCACGATCCCGAGGCGCACGAGCCGCTGCTCGTCCGGCCCGACGGCCACATCGCCGACCCGGCGGTTTTTACCCGCCGTTGACACTGTTCGATCGATCGATCTAATCTTAGATCGTGCGATCGAACGACCGGACCTTCACCGAACACGCTCGGCGGACCCAGATCATTCTCGCCGCGATCGAGGTCATCGCCGAGATCGGCTACGCCCAGGCGTCGATACGCAAGATCGCCGAGCGGGTCGGCGTGGCCATGAGCGTCGTGCTGTACCACTTCGCCAACAAGGACGAACTGGTGCGGGAGATCCTGAACCACGCCTGGGCGGAGGCGATCGACACGGTCGTGCCGGCCCTGGAGCGGGAGCAGACCGCGGCCGGCCGGCTGCGGGCCTACATCATCGCCAACGCCGACTTCATTCAGTCGCACCGCATGCAGTTCGCGGCGGTGCTGGACATCGGGCTGAGCTACCGCACGGCCGACGGCGAACTCATGGACCGCCTGGAGATGCCGCCGGACCTGTTGGCCGGCATCGCGAAGCTGGACCTGAAGGCGATCCTGCGCGAGGGGCAGGAGACCGGCGAGTTCGGGGAGTTCGACGTGGCCAGGACCGCGATGGCGATCACCGGCGCGATCAACGGCGCCGTGCTGGACATCGCCCGCGACCCGGGCTTCGACATGGACGGCTACGGAAAGGAACTGGTGGCTCTGTTCGACAGAGCGACAAGAAGGGGGTAATCATGGCCAAAGTAGTGATCACGGCCGTCGGCTCGCGGGGGGACACCGCGCCGATGATCGCGATCGGCAGTCGACTGCGAGAGGCGGGGCACGAGGTCACGCTGACCGCGTTCACCGTTTTTTTCGACCTGATCGCCGAGAGCGGACTCCGCTATCTGCCACACGACCTCGGCGTCGACGAAGGCGTCACCGTGAGCGACGTGCAGGATCCGGTCAAGGCGTTGATGCAGTTCTTGTCCCCCAAGGGAATTCAGCACGCCGGCGAGGCGCTGCTGGAGACCCTGAAGGACGAGCCGGCGGACATCCTGCTGCTGTCACCGTTCGCCGAGTTCGCCGGGCACCAACTGGCCGAGGCCCGCGGCATTCCCAGCATCGGCGTGCGACTCCAGCCGATGTCCACCACGGCGGCGTATCCGCCGTCCGTCCTGGGCGCGTGGTCCGCGGGCCCGGCGTTCAACCGAGTCGCCGGCCGGTTCGGCGCGGCCGCCATAGACCGCGTCTACCGCAAGCCGGTCGCCGCGTTCCGGCAGCAGCTCGGATTGCCCAGGGTATCGGCGAAAGCGTTGAGGCGACGTCGCACCGAGGCGGAATGGCCCATCCTGCACGGATATTCGCCGCTCGTCGCGCCTCGGCCCCAGGATTGGCGGCCGGGCCTGGACGTTGTCGGCTACTGGTGGCCGCCGCGGCCACTGGGGTGGGAGCCACCCGAGGAACTCGTGCGGTTCCTCGCCGCTGGTCCCCCGCCGGTGTACGTGGGCTTCGGCAGCCTGCCCATGCCCAAGGGAGAGAGCGAACGGGTGGCCGGTGTCATCGCCGATGCCCTGCGCAAGGCCAAGGTTCGCGGCATCGTGCAGGCCGGCTGGGCCAATCTCGCCGTCTCGTCCGACGACGTGATCACCATCGGCGAGGTCCCGCACGACTGGCTGTTCGACCACGTCGGGGCGGTCGTGCACTCCTGCGGCGCCGGCACCACCGCTGCCGGCCTGCGAGCCGGCGTCCCGGCCGTCGCCATCCCCAACGCCGGCGGGGACCAGCGGTTCTGGGCCCGGCGGCTGAAGGAACTCGGGGTCAGCGCCGCCACGTTGTCGCGGCCCAAGATGACCGCCGATGCCCTGGCCGCGGCCATCACCACCGCGATGACCGAGCCCGGACTTCGGGCCAATGCCAAGGCAGTGTCGGCCAAACTCGCCGACGAGGACGGCACCGACGCAGTCATGGCGGCCGTCGAACGCCTCACCTGAAACCCGGCGAGTCACGCTCTGGGACACACCGAATGTCAGTCTGAGGCAGATCAGGCTCCGGCCGGCGCGAGCAGGATCCACAGTGGACCGGTGGCCATCGGCACCGCTCGGCCGGCCGCGTCGGCGAAGACCGTGGCGTCGGTGCGGCTCGGCCGGGACCAGGTGGCCTGGAAGGACTGCCCGTCACGGAGCACGGTCGCCGGACCGCTGCCGACCGTGACCGCCACCGGCGACGGATTTCCCGCCACATCACCGGGAACCGTGCCGGCCCGAGTCGTGACGTGCTGCACCACCACCGTCGCCGCGCCCAAGCGGCCGCCGTCGGTGGTGGTCAGCGGCGTGCCGTCCATGGAGATCAGCCACTTCTGGTCCGACCACTCGAAGTCGAAGCCCACCGACGCCACCTGCTCGTGCTGCTTGGTCGTCGGCGTGCCACCGGCCGGCGCGGTGCCGGTCAGCTCCTGGGTGATCGGCCCGGTGCCCTTGGGCAGCTGGTCCGGGTGCAGGTACAGGTCGTGCGGCGCCGTTCGGCTGTTGTCGCGGAAGTACGCGCCCGCGACCGCGCTCTGACAACCGGTGTCCATGCCGGCGTTGCGCAGCAACGGCACCAGCTGCGGGGCCGAGCCCGAGCAGGCCAGCGTCGGCCGGCCGTACTGGCCCAGCATGTCGATGTCCGTCTCACGGGCGCTGCGCACCGGGCCGATCACCGGCGGCAGCTTGCCCAGGTACACCGCCGCGATCCGGGTCAGCCCGCCCTCGACCGGCTCCACGTACACCACGTCCGCCGCCCCCAACCCCGTCTGGGGCCGGGCCGCCGCCACGTTGTCGATCTTCACCACCAGCGCCGAACCCGGCGGCACCGCCGGGGTCGTGGTCGTCGGCGCGGGCCCCGACGCCGGCTGGCCGCCGCACGAGGAGATCAGCACCAGCACCGCCGCCGCGGGCACCAGCCAGATTCGCGCCATTCCCCCATCTAACGCCATGCCACCCCGCCAGGCCCCGGCCGATCACACGATCAGGTCAGCCGTGGTGGCCGCCCCCGCCGCCGTCGCTGAAGCCGCCGCCGTGGTGGCCGAAGCTGCCACCGCTGTCGTGGTGGTGATGGTGGCCGCCACCGAGGCCGCCGTGATGGTGGTGGTGTGACGTGGTGTCCGAGTCGCCGTAGAAGAAGCTGTTGGAGTCGTTGCCGCGGCGGCCGCCGCGGCGCGCCCACGCGAAGGCTCCGAGCAGAACTGCGCCGATCACCGCCAAGAACAGTGCGTTCATCATGGCCAACACCTCCTGCGGCCGCCGCTGCGTGGTCCCCCGACCCCGGGCTGCGCGGCCTGTGAGATGGGAGTGTTCACCGCTTGTGGCGTCGTTTCCACGGACTTGAGCAAGGTTTGAGCCACGGCCTTTCTTTCGATCGGCACTGAAGCCATAGTGTCCTATAGTGTCGGATCGTGGATCGACGCGTCGGGCTCGGCACCATCCTCGTGCAGTGGGGGCGAATCGGCTGCATCGGGTTCGGCGGCCCGCCGACGCACATCCTGTTGCTGCGCAAGCTGTGCGTCCTCGAGCGAGGCTGGCTGAGCGCCGAGGAGTTCGAGGACGGCATCGCCGCCACCAACCTGCTGCCCGGCCCGGCCTCGACCCAACTGGCGATCTTCTGCGCGTGGCGGCTGCGGGGCGTGCCGGGCGCGCTGCTCGGCGCGGTCGGTTTCATCTGCCCCGGGCTCGCCGCGATCCTCGCCCTGGCCGCGCTGTTCCTGAGCGGCCACCCGCCGCTGTGGCTGACCGGCGCGGCCGCCGGCGCCGGCGCGGCAGTCTCCGCAGTGGCCGTGCACGCGGCCCTCGGCCTCGTCCCGGCCAGTTGGCGCCGTGCCCGACATCGAGTCCGGTGGATCGTCTACGCGGCGCTCGGCGCCCTGGCCACGATCCTGATCGGGCCGTGGGTGGTGCTCGTGCTGGCCGGCTGCGGGCTGGTCGAGGTCACGTGGCGGCTCAACACCGTGCGGGCCGTGGCGCTGCCGCTGCTCGGCGGCGTTGCCGGCGGACTGCCGTGGGTGGCGTTGAAGGTCGGCGCCCTGTCCTACGGCGGCGGATTTGTCATCATCCCGCTGATGCAGGCCGACGCCGTCGACCACTACCACTGGATGACCGGCGCGCAGTTCCTCAACGCCGTGGCCCTCGGCCAGATCACGCCCGGTCCGGTCGTGCAGACGGTCGCCGTCGTCGGCTACGCCGCCGGCGGCCTGGCCGGCGGGCTGCTCGCCGCCCTGCTCGCCTTCACGCCCTCGCTGCTTTTTGTCATGGTCGGCGGTCCTCGCTTCGACCGCCTGCGGGCCAGCGCCACCGTTCAGTCCTTTTTGGACGGTGCTGGGCCGGCGGCGATCGGGGCCATCGCCGGATCCGCCGTGCCGCTCGGGCTGACCCTGCACCACCCGTGGCAGGCCATCGTGCTAGCCCTCGCCGCCGCGTGGCTCCTACTGCTGCGCCGAGGCGTCGTCCCCGCCCTGCTCGGCTCCGCCGCCCTCGGCGTCACCGCCGCGCTGGCCGGACTCGTGGTGGGATGACAGATGGCCCGGGACCAGCGTCAACGCGTCGAACGCCGGTCCCGGCGTGGACACCGGCGCCGCCACCGCGAACACCGGGTCCACGCCTAGCATGACATCTCGACCGGCCGCGATCACCACCGCACCGGCCGTCACTCGGGGTCGAGCATCGGGAACAGACGTGCGACGACGGCTACCGGGGCAGCGTCGGCGGGGCGGGCGGCGGGCAGGGTCTCGCGGTGGCGGAAGAGGGCGATGACGGAGCGGATGGCGTCGCCCATGGCGGTCAGTTCCCCGGGCGTGAGGTAGACGACCTCGCTGAAGGCCTCGTCCTTGCGCCAGGCGGCGGGGGCCTGGGCCCGGTTGTCGCGCCAGCGCTGGTAGCTCTCGTCCTCGAGCCGGCGGTTGAGCTCCCCCAGCTCGGCGGGCGGCCCGCCCTGGGCCAGCCGCCACGGGCGGGCTCGGCCGGTGGTGCCGGGCACGTCCTCCACCAAGCCCTGCTCGGCCAGTTTGCGCAGGTGGAACGAGTACAGCCCGGTGTTGCCGCCCAGCTCCCGGGCGGCGTCGGTGGAGGTCAGCTCGTCACGGGTGCGAAGCAGCTCAAGCAGCGCCTCACGCACCGGGTGGTCGTCCATGCTTGCAAACATACTTGTTTGCAAAGCGACCGGCAACGGCCCTACCCTCGCGGCCATGACCGTGCTGCCCGTCCGCCTGTTCGGCGACCCCGCGCTCACCCAGTCCGCCACCCCGGTGACCGACTTCGACCGGGAGCTGCACAAGCTCGTCCGGGACCTCCACGAGACCCTCGACGACCAGCAAGGCGCCGGCCTTGCCGCGCCACAGCTGGGAATTCTCCGCCGCGTGTTCGTCTTCCACATGGGCGAGGACCGGGGCCACCTGGTCAACCCGACTCTGCGCTTCCCCGACGAGCAGGAGCAGGACGGCCCCGAGGGCTGCCTGTCCATGCCCGGCCTCTACTTCGACACCAAGCGCCGCCTCAACGTCGTCGCCAAGGGCTGGACCATGCACGGCGATCCTTTGCAAATCGTCGGCGCCGGCGACCTGGCCCGCTGCCTCCAGCACGAGACCGACCACCTCGACGGCGTCCTGTTCATCGACCGCATGGACCCCCAACGCCGCCGCGCCGCCCTCCGCGCGATCCGCGCCGCCGACTGGCACACCCCGCCCACTGTCAAGGTCTCCCCCCACAACACCTTCTGGCAACGCTGACCACTGCTCCAGACACACCTCGCCTTCAAGATCAAGGGACCCATCCTCTCGTTCAACGCCAGGAAGGACCCCTTCATGACGCCGGGCGCCGCGCAGGGCGTCCAGTGAGAGGAAAGGGCCCTTCCTGACATTCCGTGTTGGCATGGCGTCAGGATTCGGGGCCGGGCGCACGGGATGGCGTAAGGACGGCGGACAGCGGCGGAACCGGTTCTACGGTGAGGGGATGCGCCAGGTACCGGATGTCGAGCTGACCGACACGTGCGAGGTCGTGGCCGACACGATCGATCAGGCCACCTCGGCGCTGTTGACGGCCGATCCGGTTGCGGCGCACAAGGTTCTGAGCGCCCCGACGCCGGCCAGCCGGCTGGTGGACTGGCAGGAGGAGACGATCGCGGTGCTGGTCGGCCGGCGGCGGCTGGCCCACCGGGAGCTGCGGGAGGCGATCGCGGCAGCCCGGGCGGTGACGGAGCTGGAGCGCATGCACGACCTGGCCCGGCACATCGCCAAGATCGTCCGCATGCACGGGGAAAGCCCGGTGCTGCCGGTGGCGCTGCGCCAGCGGTTCGCGAACATGGGCGACATCGCCCGCGAGATGACGTTGTCGGCGGGCTGCGTGCTCTATTACGGCGACCGCGACTACGTGGCCACGGTGGCGGCGGCGGAGAAGGAGATGGACGAGCTGCACCGGTCGCTGTTCCCGGTGCTGACCACCGTCTGCCGGGACGACATGAACCGCATCGACGCGGGCCTGGTCAGCCAGTTCTACGAGCAGTACGCCGACCACGCGGTGCTGCTGGCGGCCCAGTTCGCGGCCACCTGCGCCGACAAGCAGCGGGTCTAGAACAGGCGGCCGAGGTCCTCGGCCGGCGGTTCCTCCAGGGCCAGCAGGAAACGCTTGCGGGACAGGCCGCCGGCGTAGCCGGTGAGCCGGCCGTCGGCGCCGACCACCCGGTGGCACGGCACGATGATGCTGATGGGGTTCCAGCCGTTGGCATTGCCCACGGCCTGGGCGCCGCCCGGATCCCCGAGCGCCAGGGCCAGCTGCCCGTACGTCCGCGTCGAACCGTAAGGGATCTCCAGCAGCTGGTTCCACACGGCGAGTTCGAACGACGAGCCCCGCGGGGCCAGCTCCACGGAGAACGAGGTGCGGTCGCCGGCGAAGTACTCGTCCAGCTGAGCGATGACGTCCTCGAAGCCGGCGTCGTCACGCGGACCGAGGGTGGGCAGCCGGGGATTGCGGCTGTGCCCCTCGAAGTACAGCCCGATCAGCGCGGCCCCGTCGGCGACCAGCGTCAGGTCGCCGACGGGCGAGGCCGTGACCGTGTGCCGAACGCCCATGGCCCCACACTAGCGACCACCATGGCCCCGGCGATGGCGGCGATGGCCAGCCAGTCGATCCACGCCAGCCGCTGCCCGAGCACGACGAGCCCGACGAGGGCGGCCAGCACGGGGTTGACGCTCATGAACAGCCCGAAGAACTGGGTCGGCACGCGCCGCAGCGCGACCAGGTCGATCAGGAACGGCACGGCGGAGGACAGCACGCCGGCGGCGAGGGCCTCTCCAAGGGAACCAACCGTCGGCGGACGCAGAACCAGCATGACCACCCCGATCGGCACGTATGCCAGCCCCGACACGAGGGCCGCGGCGGCGGAGCCCTGCGCGCCGGGCAGCCGCTGGCCGACGGTCCGGTTGAGCAGGATGTAGCACGCCCAGCAGACGGCGGCGAGCAGCGCGAGCCCGATGCCGAGGTAGTCGGCGCTGGGCTGCGGGCGAGCCAGCACCATGGCCGCGGGGGCCGCGACCAAGGCACACATCACGTCGACCAATCGCCGCGATCCGGCCAGCGCTATGGCCACGGGGCCAAGGAATTCCAGGGTTACGGCCAGTCCGAGGCCGATCTGGTCGATCGCGGTGTACAGCGACAGGTTCATCGTCGCGAACACGAACGCCAGCGCCAGCACGGGCCGCCACTGGTAGCCGGTGAAGGACCGCAACCGCGGCCGGCCGGCGGCGAGCAGCAGCGCGCCGGCCACCCACTGCCGCACGGCGACCACGCCGGCCGGCCCGATCACCGGAAACGCCAGCGCCGCCGTGGCCGCACCGACCTGGTTGGACAGTGCGCCGCCCAACATCATCGCCATTCCACCGACGCGTTCGCGTTCCGTCATGGCGGCAGCCTGCGCCGCGCCGTCGCATACGCAAAATGCATCCGACGCGCCATCTATACGCTGGAATCATGGATCTCGAACTGCGTCAGCTCCGCTGCCTGATCGCGATCGTGGACACCGGCACGTTCACCGACGCGGCCATCGAGCTGGGCGTCTCCCAGGCGGCGGTGTCGCGCACGCTGTCCGCGCTGGAGCGGGTGCTCGGCGTCCGCCTGCTGCACCGCACCAGCCGTTCCGTCACGCCGACGACCGCTGGCGTGCAGGTGCTGGCCCGCGCCCGGCAGTTGCTGGCCGAGGCCGACAACCTGGTCCGCGAGGCGACGACGGGCCACACCCGGCTGCGTATCGGGCACGCCTGGTCGGCGGTCGGCCGGCACACCGCCGAGTTCCAGCGCCGGTGGGCGGCCCGCCATCCCGGCGTGGATCTGTTGTTCGTCCGCACGAACACGGCGACGGGCGGCCTGGCCGAAGGCCTGTGCGATCTGGCCATCGTCCGCACGCCGATCGACCACCACCGCTTCTCACACGCGACGGTCGGCAGCGAATCCCGCTACTGCGTGCTCGCCGCCGATGATCCGTGGGCCAAACGGCGGTCGATCACCCTGGCGGAGGTCGGCGAGCGCGTGGTGATGGTCGATCACCGCACCGGCACGACGACCGTCGACCTGTGGCCGCCGGACAACCAGCCCCGGTTCGAGCCCATCAACGACGTCGACGACTGGCTGGCGGCGATCGCGACCGGGCGGGCCGTCGGCCTCACGCCGCAGTCGACGGTGACCCAGTACCGGCGCGACGGGATCGTCTACCGGCGGGTGCGCGACGCCCCGCCGGTGCCGGTGAACCTGGTGTGGCGCAGCCATGATCCGCATCCGGCCACGCACGCGGCCATCGCCCTGCTCACGGAGCTGTACCAAAAGGGGCTGCACCAGGAGGGATCACCATAGCCCGCACACCGAGGACGCGGATCGGGCGGCGGACACGACGGCGGTCCACGGCGGCAGCGGCTGCCCGAAATCCGGCCGCTGGATCCAGCCTTCGGGCCCGGGCAGCGGGATCTCCGCGCCGACGTGCAGCCAGCCCACCTGGATCCGCACCAGGTCGGTCCAGGTGGCTTGGCGCAGCGTGGTCCGGGGCTGGGTGAGGAAGATCCATTCCCGTTGCCGGCCGGCCGACAGGAGGATCGGCGCGCGCAGCATGCAGCGGGTCAGGATGCCATTCACCTCGGCCCCGAAGCCGGCGCGCATGATCAGCGCGTCCACCGTCTCGCCGACGACTATGCGGTCGCCGGCGAACGGCTGGACATCGGACGGGGTGTTGGCAACGGCGGTCATGGATGCCTCTCCCTACGAACAGGGCTGGCTGGTCGGATCACGCCAAGCTAGGCAGCGGCGGTCGAGGCGGTGTCGGCGATCACGGCGGCACGAGGGAAATCCCTGGAAACGCCGCACATCGCCGACGGCGATCGGGTAGACCTAGCAGATGGGGAGCATCCGTGAGGACCTGCTCAGACCGCTGTTGACGTCGTTGCGTAGCCACGACGCCGACCGGCCGGCGTTCAGCGACGGCCGTCGCACGGTGACGTACGGGGATCTGTCGCGCGACACCGGGCGCCTCGACGTCGAACGAGGCGAACGGGTCCTGCTCCACATCGGAAACCGGGTGGAGTTCGCAGAGTACCTGCTGGCGACGCTGCGGTCAGCGGCGATCGCGGTGCCGGTGAGCGTGCGGGCAACGGAGGCGGAACTCTCGTACATCGCCCGGGATTCCGGTGCGACACTGATAGTCACAGAGGCCCGCAACGCCGAGTTGGCCCGCCGCACGAACTTGCGCACGGTAGTCGTCGAGGACGGGCCGGCGTTCGGGCCGCCGCGCGACGACCTCGGCGTGGACGAACCGGCCTGGCTGCTCTACACATCGGGCACGACCGGCCGGCCCAAGGGTGTGCTGACCACGCAGCGGGCGATGTTGTGGTCCACGGCGGCGTGTTACGCGACCACGTTCGGACTGTCCGATCAGGACACGCTGCTGTGGTCGCTGCCGATGCACCACGCCTACGCGTTGTCACTGGCGATCCTCGGTTCGATCACGGTCGGCGCCCACACCCGGATCGCCGACGGCAATCTGGAGCAGCTGCTCGCCGAGCATCCCGGTGCTGTGCTGGCCGGCGTGCCGACGACGTACCTCCAGCTGAGACGAGAGGCCGAGCCGCGGCTGTGCCTGTCCTCGGGCGCGGCGTGCACGCCGGCCACGCGGGCGGCGGTGCGGGAGCTGTTCGGCGAGGTGCCGTTCCTCAACGGCTACGGCAGCACCGAGGCCGGCGGCAAGATCGCCGTGCAGCACCTGGGCCAGGACGCGCTGACTCCCCTGCCCGGTGTGGACGTCCGGATCGTGGACGGCGAGATCCAGGTGCGCAGCCCGGGTCTGATGCTCTGCTACCACAACCAGCCGACGACGTCCGTTGTGGACGGTTGGTATCACACCGGCGACGCCGGCGAGCTGACCGACGGCAAGCTCACGGTGCGGGGCCGGGTCGACGACGTGATCATCTGCGGCGGGCAGAACGTGCACCCGCTGGAGATCGAAACAGTCCTCATGGAATCGGCGGGAGTGCGGGACGTCCTGGTGGTCGGCCGGCCGGACGACGTGCTCGGTCAAGTGCCGGTGGCGCACATTGTGCCGGCGGAGGGCGGCTTCGATCCCGAGGAACTGCGCCAACTCTGCCTCCGGCGATTGTCGCCGCACAAGGCGCCGGTCGCGTTCGAGACGGCCGAGGCGATTCCCCGCACCGCGTCGGGAAAGCCGCTGCGCCGGAAGTTCACCCCAGAGTCCGATGTCGCGACCGCGGTGCGGGCCGAGATCGTCGCGTTGTCCGGCCACGACGGCGGCGACCGCTGGCTCGACCGGCCGTTCGCCGAGCTCGGGCTGTCGTCGATGGCCAGTGTCCAATTGCGACACCGGATCGCCGCCCTGACCGGCGTCGCGCTGCCGCATTCGCTCGTCTACGACTTTCCGACGCCGGGCGAGGTGATCGCCGAAGTGGCGCGTGTCCGCGCCGGGCAGCGGACTTTCGAGCCGGTGCGGCCGAAGCCCGCCGCCGACGAGCCGATCGCCATCGTGGCCATGGCGTGCCGCTATCCGGGCGGCGTCCGATCGCCCGAGGATCTCTGGCGCCTGGTGGCCGAGGGCGTCGACGCGACCGGCGACTTCCCCACCGACCGCGGCTGGGACCTGGCCGGCCTGTACGACCCCGATCCGGACCATGTCGGCGGTTCCATCACGCAGCGCGGCGGTTTCCTTTACGACGCCGCCGAATTCGACGCGGACCTGTTCCGGATCTCGCCGCGGGAGGCGCTGGCCACCGATCCGCAGCAGCGGCTGCTGTTGGAGACGTCGTGGGAGCTGTTCGAGCGCGCCGGCATCGACACCGCCTCGCTGCGCGGCAGCGACACCGGCGTGTTCGTGGGCGTGATGAACGAGGACTACGCGAGCCGGTTCGAGTCGCACGAGTTGGAGGGGCGGCTGGGCATCGGCTCCTCGCACGCGGTCGCGTCGGGCCGGATCTCCTACACCTACGGCCTGACCGGGCCCGCGGTCACCGTCGACACCGCGTGTTCGTCGTCGCTGGTGACCTTGCACTGGGCGGCCCGGTCCCTGCGTGCCGGCGAGTGCTCGCTGGCGGTGGCCGGCGGGGCGACGGTGATGGCGACTCCCCGCGCGTTTCTGGCCTTCAGCCGGCAGCGCGGCCTGTCGCCGGACGGCCGGTGCCGTTCGTATGCCGCGGGCGCCGACGGCACCGCGTGGTCCGAGGGCGTCGGCATCGTGTTGCTGGAACGCCTGTCCGACGCCGAGCGGAACGGCCATCCGGTGCTGGCCCTGCTGCGCGGCTCGGCCGTGAACTCGGACGGGGCGTCGAACGGCCTGACCGCGCCGAGCGGCCGGGCCCAGCGGGCGGTGATCCACGCCGCCCTGGCCGATGCCGGTCTGTCCACTTCGGACGTCGATGCGGTGGACGGCCACGGCACCGCCACGCCGCTGGGTGATCCGATCGAGGCCGAGGCGCTGATCGCCACCTACGGCCAGCAGCGGGACCATCCCCTCTGGCTCGGGTCCGTGAAGTCCAACCTCGGCCACACCCAGGCCGCCGCCGGGGTCGCCGGCGTGATCAAGATGGTGGAAGCCTTGCGGCACGGGCAGTTGCCGCCCTCCCTGTTCGCCGGCGAGCCCACACCCCGGGTGGACTGGTCGGCCGGCGCGGTGTCGCTGCTGGCCGAGCCCCAGCCGTGGCCGGCCGGCGACCGGATCCGCCGGGCCGGCGTGTCGTCGTTCGGCATCGGCGGCACCAACGCGCATGTGATCATCGAGGAGCCGCCGACGGCTGATGCTTTGACCCGCAAGGAATTCCCGCCGGCGCCATGGCTGCTCAGCGCCGCCGATCCCGTCGCGCTGCGGGCGGTCGCGGCCGGGCTGTTTGGCGTCGACCACGCGCCTGACGATCTTGCCTTCACCCTCGCCACCCGGACCGCGCTCGACCACCGGGCGATGGCCCCGGCCGGCGACTTCGCCGCCCTGCGGGCCATCGCCGACGGCGAGACCGCGGGCCACACCGTCCACGCCGGGGCGAAGATAACCTTCGTGTTCGGCGGCCAGGGCTCTCAGCGGCCGGGCATGGGCCAAGAGCTGTCCCTCCTCTTCCCGGTGTTCGCCGAGGCCTTCGACGAAGCGTGCGCGGCGGTCGGCGACACAGTGCGGGAGGCGGCGTTCACCGGGGAACAGCTCGATCGCACGGACCACGCCCAGGGCGCCCTGTTCGCGTTCGAGGTGGCGCTGTGCCGGCTGCTGGCGTCGTGGGGCGTGCGGCCGGATTTCCTGGTTGGGCACTCGATCGGCGAGATCGCCGCGGCCCACGTCGCCGGCGTCATGTCGCTGGCCGACGCGGCGACATTGGTGGCAGCGCGGGGACAACTGATGGCGGCGTTGCCGGCCGGCGGGGTCATGATCGCCGTGGACGCGACCGAGGCCGAGGTGACGCCGCTGCTGGCCGGGCCGGTGTCCGTCGCGGCGGTCAACGGCCCGCGCTCGCTGGTGCTGTCGGGCGAGGAGGCCGCGGTGACGGCGATCGCCGGCCGGTTCCATCGCGACACCCGACTCAAGGTCAGCCACGCCTTCCACTCGCCGCTGATCGAGCCGATGCTGGACGAATTCCGGGCCGTCGCCGAGAAACTGACCTATCACCGCCCAGAGATGGCGCTGGTCTCTGGGCTCACCGGGCAAGCGGTGGCGAGCATCGACGCCGACCACTGGGTGCGGCACGCCCGGGACACGGTCCGGTTCGCCGACGCGGTGGCCACGCTGGCCCCGGACACCGTGATCTTCCTGGAGATCGGGCCGGATGCCGTGTTGAGCCGGATCGCCGCGCCGGCGGTCTCGACCACGCATTCCGGCCACGGGCTGCTCGACGCGGTCGGTGCGCTACACACCGCCGGCATCAACGTCGACTGGCGAGCCGTCTTCCGTGGCAGCGGGGCTCGGCTCGTGGACGGGCCCACGTATCCGTTCCAGCGCAACCGCTACTGGCTGGACCCGCAGCCCCCGAGACCGGCCACCGGCCTGCTCGGGCCGGCGTTGAAGGCCCCGGACTCGCCGCGGATCACGCACGGCGGGTCGATCGGCCGGCGCACCCAGCCCTGGCTCGACGATCACCTCGTCGGCGGCGAAACTCTGGTACCGGCCACAATGTTCATCGAGATCGCGCTACAGGCCGGGCCGGCGATCGAGGAGTTGACCATCGAGCGGCCGCTGCGCGTGCGGGACGAGATCCAGCTCCAGGTCGTGCTCGACGACCGGCGGATCGACATCTACGCCCTCGCCGACACCGAGTGGATCCGTCACGCCACCGGCCGAATCGGCTCCCCCTCCCCGAAACCCGCGCCGTGTCAAGGAGAGTGGCCGCCCTCCGACGCCATCGAGGTGGACATCGCCTACGACTTCCTCGGCTACGGGCCGGCATTCCGTGCCGTGACGGCGCTCTGGCGGCGAGGTGACGAGATCTTCGCCGAGGTCGAGGCCGACGCCTTCCCGGTGCTGCTTGACGCCGCCGTGCACGCGACGGCCCTCGCCGAGGGCCCGTCCGCCGCACGGGTGCCGTTCCTTTGGGCTGGTGTGGACCGGTACGCCAAGGCCCGTCGGGCCCGGGTCCGTTGCACGCCAACAGGCTCCGACGCCGTCCGGGTTGAGCTGTTCGACGACGCCGGCGCGCCGATCGCGGTGGTGGCCTCGATGCTCACCCGGCCGCTGCCACCCCAGCAGACCATGCTCTACCGTCCACACTGGATCGAAGCCCCCCACGCACCGGCCATCGAGGACACCACGGTGGTCGAGGTCGCCGGCGGGGATCTGCGGTCACTGACCAGCCGGGCCCTCGACGAACTGCACAAGTGGCAGCGGACCGGCAATCGGCTGGTGCTGGTCACGAGGAACGCCACCGGGGCCGATCCCGATCTCGCCGCGGCGGCGGTATGGGGACTGGGACTGTCGGCCGGGGCCGAGTACCCGGGGCGGATCACGCTGCTGGACCTCGACGCGGCGTTCCCGCTCGAACGGGTGCTGCCGCTGGTGGGCGGCAGCCGCGAGCCGCAGCTGGCCATCCGCGCCGGGGTGCCGCACGCAATGCGCGTGACCCGGGCGGTTCCGTCGACCGTGCGCCCGATCGACCCCGAGGGCACGGTGCTGATCACCGGTGGGGCCGGCGGGATCGGCTTGCTGGTCGCCCGGCACCTCGTGGCCGAGCACGGCGTCAAGCACCTGGTCCTGGTCGGGCGGAATCCCGGCGATGTCGACGTGGATGCCCGGGTCGTCGCCGGTGACGTCGCCGACCGCGACTTCGTCGAACGACTGGTGCGGGACTGCGATCCGCCGCTCACGGCGGTCATCCACGCGGCGGCGGTTCTCGACGACACGGTCCTCGCCGCCCAGACGCCGTCCACAATGGACACCGTCTTGAGACCAAAGGCCGACGGGGCCTGGAATCTGCACGAGGCGACCAAGCACTTGCCGCTATCGGCGTTTGTGCTGTTCTCGTCGGTCGCGGGCGTCTTCGGCAAGGCCGGTCAGGCCAACTACGCCACCGCCAACCGCTTCCTCGACGCCCTCGCCGCGCACCGCCGGGCCCGCGGCCTGCCGGCCGTCTCGATGGCCTGGGGGCTCTGGGATGTCGGCCTCGGCAGCCAGATCTCCGACCAGGCCCGCCGCCGCATCACCGCCGCCGGCATCACCGGCCTCACCCCAGACCAGGGCCTGGCCCTGTTCGACGCCGCCCTCGGAGCCGACGAGCCGGTGCTCATCCCGGTCCGATTCGACGGCGTCGCAACGGAAATCCCGGCCGTCGCCGGCGTGCGACCCGCCCCGGGGCGCCGCTGGCCGCGACACCCGTCGCTGGACGAGCTGACGGCCCTGCTCCGGACGGAGCTCGCCGCCGTGCTCGGCCACGAGGATCCGACCCGGCTGCCGGCCGACCGGCCGTTCCCCGACCTCGGCTTCGACTCGCTCACCGTGGTCGAGACCCGCACCCGCCTGGCCGCGCTCACCGGCCTCGACCTGCCGGCCACGCTGCTGTTCGACCGGCCGACCGTGGTGGATCTCGCCGCGCACCTGCACGGCGAGATCCACCGCTAGCGGGTCAGCGGGTCCGCTCCAGCAGGGCGAACAGGTTCTCCCAGTGGCGCTGCTCGCCGGCCGCGTTGTAGGCGGCGGTGTCGGACATGGTGAAGCCGTGCTCCGCGCCCTCGTACAGCTCGGAGCGGTAGGTGACGCCGGCCTCGTCGAGCGCGGCCTCCAGCACCTTGATCTGGTCCGTGCTCATCGAGTGGTCGTTGTCGGCGTGCCCGAAGTAGACCTCGCCGGTGATGGCGCCGACGGCCAGGTGCGGGCTGTCCGGCTGGTCGGTGGCCAGGCGGCCGCCGTGGAAGGAGGCGATGGCCTTCACCCGGCCTGGCAGCGCCTCGATCACGCGCAGCGCGTTGGTGCCGCCCATGCAGTAGCCGGTGATCACGACCGGGCCGGCCTCGACGCCGTCCTGCGCGGACAGGAAGTCGATGTACTTGGCGGCGTCCCGGGTGATCGCGGCGGTGTCCAGCGCGGTGATCAGCGGCATGATCTGCCCGAAGATCGCGCCGCGCTTGTCCGCGTCGGCCAGGTCGGCCATGTCGATCTTCAGCGGGCCACCCCGGTAGAGCAGGTTCGGCACCAGCACCGCGTAGCCGCGGGCGGCGATGGTCTCGGCCATCTCCTCCAGCCGCGGCCGCAGGCCGAAGGCGTCCATGAACAGGATCACCCCGGGACCGCCGCCGTCCGGCACCACCAGATAGGCGTCGGCCACGCCATCCTCGGTCGGGACGTTCACCGTTTCCTTGCGCATGCGGTCACTCCACTCGCGAATCGGAACCACGCTTCCGCCTAACTTACCGTTCGGCGAGCAGCACCTTGCCGACCACGTCCCCACTTTCCACCAACCGGTGCGCGGCGGCGATCTCGGCCAGCGGGAACCGGGCCGCCACCGGATGGGTGAGCACGTTGTCGGCGAGCAGCCGGTTGACGTGCTCGGTGGCGGCGCGCATCGCCGGCGGCGGCATCGTGAAGACCTGCACGGTGCGGATCGTCACACCGCGCCGCATCAGCGGATAGAACGGCAGCGCCGGCTCGGCGACGGCGTCCGAGCCGTAGGCGGCGATCGTCCCGTTCGTCGCGATCACGGCCCCGGTCAACGGAAGATTCGCGCCGAACGCGACATCCACGACCCGCTGCACGCCGCCGCCCGACAGCGCGAGGATCTCGGCGGCGGCGTCGTCCGAGCGATAGTCGACGACGTGGTCGGCCCCGGCTGCCAGCGCGGACTTCTGCTTCTCCGGCGTGCTCGCGGTGGCCAGCACCGTGGCCCCGCCGTGCTTGGCCAGCTCGATCGCGTAGTGGCCGACCGCGCCGGCCCCGCCGGTGACGAGCACGGTCTTGCCGGCCACCGGACCGTCGGCGAAGACTGCCCGATGAGCCGTCAAAGCCGGCACTCCCAGACACGCGCCCGCCTCGTACGACACGCTGTCGGGCAACGGCAGCGCACGGTCGGCCGGCACCACCACGTACTCGGCCGAGGTGCCGAGCGGCCGTCCGTGGTTGGCCGAATGCACCCACACCCGGCTGCCCAGCCGGTCCGCCGGCACCCGCGGCCCGATCCGGTCGATCACGCCGGCCCCGTCGTCGCCGGGCACCACCCTCGGCGCGATCATCGGCCGCCCGCCGGCGCCGGCCCGCCGCTTCACGTCGGCCGGGTTGACGCCGGTGGCCCGCAGCCGGACCCGCACCTCGCCGATTCCCGGCTCCGGCTCGGGAAACTCCCCCACCACCAGCACGTCGTCGGCGGCGCCGGGCCGGCCGTACCAGGCGGCCCTCACGCCAGGAACTCCGCCAGCGCCTCGGCGACCAGCTCGGGCTGCTCCAGCGTCTGCATGTGCGGGGTGCCGGGCAGCTGCCGGTACCGCGCGCCCGGGATCCTCGACGCGATGCCGCGCATGATCTCCGGCGTGGTGGAGACGTCGGCCGCACCGGCCAGCACCAGCGTCGGCACGTCCAGGCCGGCCAGCTTCCCTTGCACGTCAAGGCCCTTGAACGCGCGCCAGGCGGCGGCCCAGTCCACCGGGTCGCCGCTCAGCACGCGTTCGCGGGCGTACCGGACGCTGCCCCCGTTGACGGCCAGCGCGTCCGCGGTGAACCACCGCGTCAGCGACGGGGCGACCTGCGCCGCCATGCCGTCGGTCTCCCCGGACGACGCCCGCCCCTCGAAGGCGTCGAACGGGAAGTCCGTGGTGGCCAGCAGCGACAGCGACGCGAACCGCTCCGGCGCGGCCACGGCGGCAGTCTGCGCGATGCCGCCGCCGAAGGACAACCCGACCACATGGGCCCGCTGCACGCCGATCGCGTCCAGCACACCGATCAGGTCGCGGGCCGTGTCGGCCATCGTGTACGGGCTCGGCGAGCCAGCCGCCATCCCGTGGCCGCGCAGGTCGTAGGCGAACACGCGGCGGCCGTCGGCCAGCGCGTCCATCACCGGCTCCCACATGCGCCAATCCAGGCCGAGGGCGTGCACCAGCAGCACCGCCGGCCCGGAATCGCCGCGCTGGACCACGATCGTGTCGTGGTCGGTCAGCCGCACCCGGTGCGTGTGAGCCGGCGGCTTTGCCAGTCGATTCGACACTGCAACGGCCGTGACGGTGTCGAGTCGGCGGGGCCAGCCGGTGTCCAGCGAGAGCCGCCGGGCCAGGCCACGGACGCGTGCTTCGGCCAACGAGGTCATGCCGTAACTTTCGGCCGCCCCGTGGCCATATGTCCAAGACCTGATGAGGCTGATGGTCAGACTTCTGAGATATCACCGTCGACGGCGAGGTCGGGATGCCCGACCATGAAGTCGATCAGCGTGGCCAGCGCCGGCGTCGGCCGGCGGTTGGCCGACCAGGCCAGGGCCGGCGTCCACACCGGCTCCGGGGCCAGCTCCACCACGTGCACCGCCGGCCCGGCCGCCCGGGCCACCGACCGGGGCATGATCGCCGCGGCCAGGCCCACGTTCACCAGCGTCCGCGCCGTGCTGTAGTCACGGGTCTCGAACCGCACCCTCGGCTGCGCGCCCGCGGCCGCCAGCGCGCCGGCGATGATCTCCCCCACCGCCGAGCCCGGCGGGTACTTGATCAGGTCCACCCCGTCCAGCTCGGCCAGCCGCAGCCGGCTCTGCCGGGCCAGCGCCGTGTTCACCCCCGTGACCAGCACCAGCGGCTCGGCGCCGAGCGGGTGCGAGAGCAGGCTCCGGTCGCCCGTCGGCGGCGGGGCCGCCAGCGTCACCACGTCCAGCCGGCCCGCTCGCAGGCCGGCCAGCATCTCGCTGGTGTTCTGCTCCTGGAGCTCCACCTCGACCGCCGGATACGTGCTGGAGAACGCCGCGAACACCCGGGCCAGCCGCGCCGTCAGGCCCCGGGCCAGGCCCAGCCGGATCCGGCCGCGCACCCCGCCGGCCCAGCCCAGCATCTCCTGCTCCACCGCGACCAGGTCGGACAGGATCCGCTCGGTGTGCCTGAGCAGCGCCGCGCCGGCCGGGGTGAGCCAGACCTTGTGGTTGTTGCGTTCGAACAGGTCCAGGCCCAGCTGACGCTCCAGCTTGCGGATCTGCTGGGACAGCGCCGGCTGGGCGATCCGCAGCGCCTCGGCGGCCCGGGTGAAGTGCAGTTCCCGGGCCACCGCCTGGAAGTACTCCAGCTGACGCGAACTGATCATAAGCGGAGTGTCTCACCG
>Ga0307511_10000217_pt1 | contig 58242 bp, 43 predicted proteins | sample 13_EM_MG_FD_200266 | JGI IMG/M metagenome (GOLD analysis project Ga0307511, IMG submission 200266) | Populus trichocarpa ectomycorrhiza microbial communities from riparian zone in the Pacific Northwest, United States - 13_EM | ecosystem: Host-associated > Plants > Roots > Unclassified | place... | reverse complement strand
AGTGGGTGGTGGGGACGAAGTGAGTTTCCCTCGTGACGCCCCTGATGAGCCTGGGCCCTATGCTCCTTCATCCCCACCCCCAATTGCGGGAAGTGGGGCAATGGGTAGCGAGCAGTTGACTGACTTCTATCCCCCACCAGGGTCCGACTAACCACCATCATTGACGACACCTACGAAGGAACCATCTTCGCCTACGACTCCAGCACCAACACTGTCTCTATCGCACAGCAATCCACCAATACCTCCCCCCCCCCAGGCCCCTCAAATGGTACCTCCACCCCCCCAAGCACCACCCAACAGGCCCAAGACTACCGCATCATCAAAATCTCCTTCCTCAAAGAAGTCACCGTTCTCTCTCGCGCCCCCACCTCCACCAACCCCCCCGGTACCGCCCTCGGCCCATTCACCTCCCTTCACCCCCCCATCAACCCAATCTCCCTCCCGCTCGTCCTCGATCGCGAGAAAGCCGCTGTCAAGGCCGAAAGCGAGCGATACGCAACTAGAGGTGTGGGGGTCACGAAGGAAGCCCAAGATGTATTCGATGCGTTGAATAGGACGATGCAGTGCCGCTGGCAGGGGAAGACCATTGTCGTGGTGGATGCGATGGTAGCTGTGGAGGAGCCGTATACACCCGAAAGTTGTAGGACCTTGGGTGCGGCGCAACCAGGGACGGGCGGCGCGGCTCAGGCGGCGGCTCAAGCGGGGGAGAGGGCGTTGGGGAGGGTTAGGAAAGTGGTGAGTACCTACTTTTCTTCTTCTCCTGTCTTTGGGTAGCTGTAGAGGGGGGTCAATGGCTAACTGTTCTTGCGATAACATATAGCTCGAGGGCGAGCGTCGGCGACTAGACGAGAAGAGAAAAGGCACACCCGTACCCGCCGGAGAGCGAAAGGGCGGATCCACCTAATATGTCCAGCTGCCACCCCCTACGGCGGATAATGGGTTACGAAACTATGTCAATTTACAAAAATGCGTTTGGTGTTTCTGGAAGTTGCATGGCTTGCATGGGGTGGAGGAGTGAGAGGTAGGTGGGGATGGGGAGTTGTGGTGAGGCTAGTGGTGGGTTTATAGCGGGGTAGGGGCTGTAGGGTGCAGCGGGGCAGCTCGGGTAAAGGGAGTTGGAGGTTGGGGAACGGGAGGAAGCTGTTTTTTTTTTTTTGGCGGAGTCACGTATGTATCACGTGAAGGTAGATACAAGGGTCCGGAATGGGGTGGGATTATGTGAACTACTTACTGTATTACATAAACTACTTCTACCAATTGCATGAATGTGAATACAGGCCTGGGGGCGGGGAGGGTAAAAAGTACAACAAGGCTGGCAAGCGCACGAATGACATGTAGATTGGCAAACAAACGGATTTCATTCCTTCCAATCCACGATACAGGATCAATCAAGACTTCTCACTCTCGAACCCATGATAAGAACATGCACACCTCTTGAATCGAGACTTCTAAAGGCATTCTATTGAAGCAATTACTAGCTGCTAACTGGTATCCATTCCATACAAATTACCATCCGTCGCACCGCCGTAAACATAGCCTGGTTCCGTAAACATTCCGCGAGTTCCACAAATCGGACGAGTCTATACCTGTTCCTAACCGAGCAAAATAAAATCAAGATAAAACCCATGTAACCGCCCATCAACCGGAAATAATAACCTAATCCAGTACCCAGCACCAGAAACCATATTGACCAAACAATCTTGATATCTCGAGGAGAGAGGAACAAAACAAAATCGGGTAATCATGCTATCACGAGATTTGAGTTGGAACGAGCCGCCAGAGCCTTCACCTTCTTGCTCATAAAGTCAAAGAAGGAGAACTGGGATGGTGCACTTCCGTGCTCATAGATGAACCTCGAGGCAAGGTAACTTCCAAAAATAGCCCTAAGGTAGTTTTCCGGCACCCTCTTCAAAATCGTGTCCAAGCCAATCTTTTGTAAGAGTAGGTTGGGAAGAGCTTCCTCGAGAATAGCTGCCCTCAACGGGACATTATCCCACAATTCACTCTTCTGGAGTTCCTCATCCAGTTTCGTGATGGCAACACTGAGTTCATCGGAGAGTATTGACCTTGGCTTCCCAGTGGCTGCATGTTCTCGCCAGATAGCCTCGAACTCAAGGGCCGCATTACGTTTGATGACTTCCTGTACAGCCTTGACGTATTCCTTGTAAAAAGCAGGAGTCTTCCCATTATTGATGCACATGTGCTCGAGGAAACCAGCGTCATCAAAAGCGAGCGCAGCGAGGACCTCCATAGACGATGATGTGACACCACCCTTGTTTGCAGAAGCATCTTTGAAAAGGATACAGCCGGCCTTCTCGAGTCGTAATTTGGCATCTTGTGTGATGAAGAGGTTGGCACCTTCGACGATGTAAGGTATCGTAGACTTCCCATCAACGATCAATTTACCAACATTGCTGAGATCAATTGCCTCTGGCCGACCTCCGCATGGTGTGAAAGTTTCATACTGGCCACCACGTAGGTGGAAAGTGTTCCGGAAAATCATACCATTATTGACGACCTCCCTAGAGGGGAGCTTGACGTCGGTCTCGTCCACCAATACACGGTATCCCTTCGGTGAAAGCTTCGCCAGGTTAAACTCGGATATCATTACCCTGTTCTTGGCAAGCCTGACTAGCTCTTGATGGTCAATTCCATTGGGGTCAACTAGGACACCGGATCCATCAACAATGGCAGTGTACTTCTCATTGCTGAGAAGAATTTCGTTGGAGCCAAGGTCACCGTCAGGCCCACCGGTTTGCATTTTCCTGACCTGGGTAGGATTTATGTTGAGTTTCTTGTAGATTCCTTTCACGAACTCACGGACTGACAAAGAAGTCATCCCGTAAACGTCGTGCGGGATACCGCCAAGGCTCGGGCTCTTTCCAGTGAAGAAAGATTTCCACCATAGAGCGCCACGAGTTCTGGCGTGTTCGGTTGCCCAATCCACCAGATTGGCAGTATTCTCGTCTGGGCCTAAGAACAAGATCTCTGGTTGTTTGTGGAGGTCAACGATCGGGTCCTTTATGCCAGGGCTGTTGGCGGGGAGGAGCAAGTCAAGAATGGAATCGATATATTTCTGGAAGGCCTGGGTAGCCTTATCCTGATGATCTGCATCTAAGAGAACGACGCCCTTGCTTCCGCCTTCTGGGATGTCCTTGTTCTTGCGCTGTTGGGTGTTTGCAAGGTTGTAATTTTCGTCAAAAATGTTGCGGACATTGATGGCATAGAACTCCCGGTTTCTGCTTTTCACAATACGAATACCACCTCGGGCAATATCTCTGAAGCGCTGTAGAAATGTTAGCCAATGTCCACAAATCACTAAAACAAGAGGCTTACCAAGTGGAATCCTCTGAATTCAGTTCCAATAACCAAGAACATCCCATACAACGGCTGCGGATATTCCATGGGAGGGAGGAAAGATGGATTTAGACGGAAGCTCAACGCGACTTTCGTAGGGGTATAGAAATTAGTCTTCAAAACGTGCCTGTTGAACACCATGAAAGCATCCATGACCATTGCTTGGTGGTCATTAGCGACCCTCCTCCGGATAAGATCATGAATCTCCTGATCATTTAGGACCCGGTCCACCTTTAATCTGAGAAAGCTCAAAGTTGGTAAGAGTTCGTTATTCTCCCCTCGGGATTGCACGTAGTGCACATCCGCAAATCGAAGATAAAGGGACCGGACGAGATCAGGGTATTGATTAATGATCTCGAAAATATACTCAGAAGTGAATGTCTCTTGGCGGAGACGGCGTTTGATCTTGGTTAATACCTCCACATGCATAGGGTTATTGCTATCTAGCAATGATGCTAGGGAAGTATATTCCGAGCCCAACCTGTTCAGGAAGTGCCCAATGAAAATGCAAACGCAGTGCGCATAAATGGTCTCTTGCAAGCTCAGGGCACCTTCAACGAAATGAGCCTGGAACTTGTTTTGAGGCAGGCAGTAGAGAAGGGAAACCTCCTTCATGATTTGGTAGATAGACGCTTCGATTGGTGGAAATTGACGGCCTGGGAAACTAGCTTCGATAATACTGTGAGGGAGTGGACGTAAATAAATAGACATCACGGTAACACCATTGGAGAATTGCTCTACTCCATGTTAGCAATATATATATAAAGTCAAAAGCACTAGGCTTCCCTCACCAACATATTTTCGAGCACTGGTAACACCATAGTAATGGTAGAGGTCACTCAATGCACTGAACAAGCCAACCGCACTCCTCTGTCGGTAGCCAACAACCAGACGTTTCTCCCGTGTACCTTCAACATTAAACATTTCAATCACTGGTCCGGTGCGGGTTATGACACTGTCGACTACGTTCTGATAAATATCTTTTGTGTTTTCTGTCACTTTCTCCAGGAATGCTTTGTCCGAAATCACAGACAAGTCCGTCTCATCTGGTGAGGGGTTTGGATTGACAAAGTCACATTTGTAGACGAAGTAGCAGCGGAGTTGCTGCACCGAATTTGGGAGCTGTGAGGATGAACGGAAGGTTTCCACACGATATGCCTTCTCAGGATTCGACGAGTTAAGATATTTTTCGTCAATTCGCTGTTCGTATCGTGGCCCAGAGAGAACCGAAACACCAGGGGTGGAAGTGTCGATGTACACGGCATGATCTAGGCTCTGTAAGTTTCATTTATTCCAGCGTGATGGGGGGGATGAAATATCTACCTTCAGCTTCACGGTCAAGACGAACCTCAAGACGCTTGTCATCTCGGGAGTACGCTGCTACCTTCCCGGCGTACAAGCTAAGGATATGATTGACAAGGGAGCCTACGGACTCTGAGCGGAAGTACAGATCTAGAAAACAATTAGGATTGCTTAATTTGAAGCCTATAACCAGGAAGGGCACTCACCATCGATACCGAGGGCTGTGTAGAACCATTGGACCTCAGATTCTATGAGCTCTGCAGGAATAAACCCTTTTGCTTCAAGAGCGTCCATCACTGGCACCAAATCAGCTTCAGGACATTGCAGCAGTGGGCAGGATTTCGGGGACAAACCTTCGTCCATCTGCTTCTCTTTGCCTTCGAAAACTGGAGTAACGTAACCGGTGGCATCTGTGCTGGCTATTCTGTCTTTTCCACTCAAGCTCAAGTGTGTGGGATTTGGGGATGGTGTATTGAACCGGGCGTCTGAGACCAACATGGCTGCTCTGTCTGCCATTGTTTTGGAAGGTATGCTGAGAACGAAGGAAGCTGGTAGCGGGGGAGGGGGTTTGGGATTGGATATGAAGGTCGAATACCCCGGAGGGCTGAGGGGATATATACTCGAATGCAAACTAGGTGGGGGTCGGTAGGTGCCCAAAGCCCTTCCAAGGTTCCGCTGAGCTGCTTTCAAGTTGGCTAGCTCCGTTGGATTTAGAGTTCTAGCGTCGGAATATAATCGGTAAGGGAAAAAAGCACCAGCCAGCGTAAGCGGCGGTATCCAGACAATTGTGATCTAGCAGCTGAACTTATCGCGGAGTTCAGAGAGTAATGGGACTGATATCCGCGACCACGGTGCATATACCTTGGTAACCTTGATATAATTATCAACTACAAGTTCGGGGCATAGTCGATAGTCGGGGGCTCTCCCATAGCTTAAGTACCTTTGCGGGTCCTGGCTTTCAGTTGAGACTGGTACTAACGGACACTAAGAGTACGGTATTCAAGCAATTACTCTTCTGCCTAACAAAATAGACAAAACGAAAACGAACAGAATTGCGAACAAGACGCCAAAACCTCGAGGGGTGACCCTGCTCTCGGGCAGTAGTCTGTTTAGTGAAGCCAACATGGCACCTTCGAACAAACTACACGTCTCCGGGGCAGATACTGTTTAGACACGATTTTACACATGAATTTCCAACTGGCTCTGGCTAGAAGCTTCTTCAGTCATGGTGGCACTGAGAAATGCGGCGTTGTATGGAAGTAGGCGTACCCCTCTCGACATCCTCGTGTCCAGCAAACCCCCCCGCGCTTGGCGGCAATCAGGATCCGGCACCAACCAGTCCCGATTGCAGGTCCAGACACTCTCGGTTCCAGCGGTTCGACGACTTACGTTCCGGTAAACCAGACTAGTTCCGGTACACCAACTAGTCTGGTTGGCACCAACTTCTATGGAGCTCCCCCAAGCCAGGCTAGAGCTCCCCAATGCTAGTACCGAGGCACCACACGTGCATATACTCAGATCCTTCAGATTCTGTAATAATTCTAGGATATTGCCTTACGAGAACAAAAACGATTCCCAACAACTAGCCTGATCATGAGCCTTACCATGACCCACCAACGGCTTCTGGCCAAATTACAGCCCCACACCCCGCCTGGGCGAATTATGAGATCCACAGCGTGATCTGTTCACGGAGCTCGGGAGGACTAAAGTACCCCAGAATTTCGATCCGCAGGGATCCCATCCTCCTCCGCCAAACTCCTCCGCCAACTCCTCCCCTGTTTGGACAACAGCCTCCCGGAATTATGAGCTCCTCCAACAGGGGAGATGAGATTTCTATGTGCTCCATAATTTGAACAAATACATGACAAGTGTTTGGGTACAGTACCTAGTGGCGAACATCAGTTACGATTTGGACTCCCTCAACCGCTTAGGCATTGCCGGATTTTACGCGAGAAAGGAGCTCAAGGACGGGGGTATTGCTGATGATGACCTCAAATCGATATTCCAACCCAAACAGCTACCCACGATCAGCTGGAATGTGTCAAGAATTATCTTGATGAGCATCGCAGATTACTTTTTCCGCCGCATCTTCTCCGTTTCTTCCATGCATCGCATCTGTTTCTAGTCCGTTCTCACTTACTTTAGCTTGCTACTTTTACTTTTTGCGGTCCGACCGAACAAAAGGGGATTGTGCTGTTCGTCGCTCCCTAGATCTTGGCGCCCTAGCCAGTGCCCAGTACCAGCTAGGCTACGGTATAATTTACCTGCTTGTACCTTAGTACTTTCTTCTCTAGGGTACTCTTCGTGAAGGCAGCTTTGTTAGGTACTAGGCTATTCTTTGTTGAACCCAGATGCCTCTCTCTACAAAATTTGTTCAGGGCTCTTGGTTGCAGGCGTTGTTCCCTCTAATAGCAGTTCCAGGCTTGAAGTGCAAGGAAGATCTGCCGCATTGCGGTATTGTGGGATGCTGGTTTCAGAGTTCCGAATTCTCATTACCCTATTCGATGAGCATGTGGTATATCGCGCAATGCTAACAGGCCAAATACCTTACTATCCAAGGTTCATGCTCTGCTGGCTAGAATGTAAAAGAATGGATCGACATGCCATTACGTTTCACTTTTCATGGCCTAGAATATCGCACAATGATACTTAGGGCATGTGGCTGAGATATAATACATTGCGGTCTCCAAGTACCTTCTACAATCTGAAGAGCCCTTTCAGCCTCGTCAATAAGTACTGACAGGCACCCAATGTGGGCATAGGTAAGCAGACAAATAGGGCCTAGTGTCTAGGTATTTTGAGTAAAACCACGCAAATAGACCTCATTGGAAAATTATGGATATTCTAGCATCATTACATGAAAAGTGGTTGCTGCCTGTCAAGCATAATTAAAGGCTGCGGATAAGATAACCTGCTAACCATCATCAAAGCATCACAGAAGAACGCCATGAGCACCAATACAAGCCACCCGAATAGAGCCAGAGGCGAGGAATCAGAGACTAAGGCAAGGGCTTATACAGTCAGACCTGCATCATTTTCTGATATTTTGTGCATTTGCTTCAAAGCTGTTGGATTGTTGGTCATTGCATTCATTTGCTTTGTAACACTTATCCACCGGAATAATTTGAAGGTAAACCTCAACGGTAGTAGAGACTTCAGGTTCGAAGGGAAAACCTTAGATCCCAAAACGCAATACAGACGGAGTCACTTTTACACAAATGTTCAACAGAGCAAATTGCTGATGAATGCAGGTATCATGGGATTTTGCGCAATCTCATTTTCCTCATTTTTCATGCAACTCATGTGTTTCTGGATTGCGAAGATGTGGCTCAGACACTCGGAACGGGAGTACAGGGCAGGACGACTACCGACCCCACTACAGATGGCTGTCATGTTCCAAATTGCCGACGGTGGGTGGGGAGGATTTTGGGGATATCTAACCTACGCGAAGGAGGGTAAGTATATCGGCCAGGTAACACGGGTGGTGCGCAAAATGAACCACAGAGCCGTAACGAAACAGCCTATTCCACAATGGGCAGTACATTTGCCAGCCTGGCTTTTGTTAACCGTGTTGTTAACCGGGTGAGAACCAACCCGCCACCATCAGGCATTGCAGATTTATTGACTAATTCTCGCCAGCACTGGTATTTCTATTTGTAGTATCATGTTGCATACACAATCAAAGCCTATTACTGTCATATCACGGGAGGTTGTCCCCAAATCCGCTCGTTCTCACTTTGGGAGGAGATTAGCAGACGCATGTAAGTTTGCCGGCGATCTACGCTGTACAAATTTTGCGGAGACGTACAAAACGTTGAAAGATACCTCAACTTCGAATAAGGCAGCAAGTTACAATGAATATATCTACTTGGCACAGGCGAATGTATCCTCAGATATTGACTACGAAGCAAGCAGCTTTGGATTGAAGACTGATTGCAATATTATCAAGGGATGTGCCGAGCAGTGGAGTACAAAAGCTCACACCAAACATAGATGTGCCGATTATCCATTATTTGACTATATGAAGTTCGAGGGCGACTTTGAATTTCTGATTGACAATCATGGGAATGGAAGTTCAGGTGGATCAACTGCAATGAAGGAAAATCCATATCATATTGGCATACGGGGCCGCCTTGACCCTCGACTGTCACCTCCAGGATCTAGCTCTACATCTGCTTCTGGGGAAAACCTTTTGCTCTGGTGCAAGGTCACAGCTTATAATATCACCTACAGCATCTTCAATGAGGAGATCTCGGACTTTAAGCCGGAGCATAGTAATGGAGAAATTGGGAGGATATTTTGCGAGCCATTTCATGGAGGTTTTGCTAACCTGCTGATGGAAGAGGATTTCCGTGCTGCCCAAACCTGGAGTGGAACCCATGCAGAAGTATGTCACGCATGGGCTAAACTGTACAGCACTATCGCCATAAGCCAAGTTGTAGGGGTGATGGAGTTTGATACTAACCATCGGGAATGGGAGCGGAAAAAGTTGCCAGCTGCAGGTACGGAGCTGCCCATAGGCATTCTCACTACAATTTACGTCCTGGTCGCTATACTTGCCTCAATCGCTTTTCTACTCGCCGCTCTTGCGTATTATGCTGCCCGTAACTCTAGTAAAGTTCGGGAGCTCGTCATGAAGATCAGTATAGAGGGTTTGGTCGCGCAGTTGCTGGAGCAGCATGGCACTGGAACCGGCTTCCAGATTGAGCATATCAGAGATATCTTCATTGAGAGGGAGGAGCAGTGCGGAATGGCACAGCAAGTGGGGGCCAAGGATGAGCACAAGGATGAGCACAAGGATGAGCCAGTGGGTGAGCGGGTAACTATTCAATTCAAGGTCGTTGATATGCCGAATGTAGCGGAGAGTGTAGATGTCTAAGGTTGGGAAACCATGCACTGACTGTTCACCCCGTACAGTAAGGATACCCTTGACTATCCATTATTTCGAGTACCTGTTCACGTGTTATTATACCTTGTTCTTTTGTCTCTAACATTTTGAATTAGGGTTGATCATTTTGCTGATCCTGTATGTAGATCCTCAGTCCGAGTGGTTTCTGGATTGCAAATACTGAGTGGCTACTATGTATACAAACGTGGAAGTAATAATCTGCTTGAAATTCGGTCCATTCACTGTAATTCACTTGTATAGTCTTTATATAAGCTCTTCAAGTACTTCAGTGAGGCTCAGCTGCATGTTTCTGGTGTTCCCGCTCCTCAAGATCTCAACCAATATCATATATAATTACATTAATATAGGTAGGTACTAAATTAGTCTGGGGACTGCTTGATTATCAATCCTAAAGGCATGATATAAACCTTAACACCCCTCCTCTATTACATACTGACCCCCTCAGCCTACGACTATATACGAGCAATATGAGAGGTTTACGGCAGTAATCTCCGCACAGGAAGTTAGACTCATGTTCCTGTCGTTCTGCAGTACATCCGCCGTACCTTCCTATATCATATTATAAACCCGAACCTTGAGTATCAATCTCATACTCCTCGAATATATATCCAGGGTGCGGCGGTCTTCCACCTCGGCACTTGGGGTACTCCGATCCCAGGGCTGTTAGGCAACAGTGGCCCTCTCCAGGTTGGAGATAAATATCACCCACGTGGGCAAACAACACCGATACCCGACACTGCAAATGAAAAAAGACACATTGAGCTAAGATATACAGGGAATTAACTGAAAAGTCCGGCGTCAGCACTGCTGGGACCAGCTAGACCAAGAGAGAGATCTACGTGCTAGGTTTGTAGCCTATATTCAATAGGAATTTTGATTTGAAAATGACACAATATATGTATATACTTATGTATAACGTGGATTTCACCCAACCGGCAACTCAAAGCTGAAACTGTGCTAATATACATACTTCAAACATCGATTCCTCTGTTGTTATGTGAGCCCAGTGAGGAAGTAAGATTGGTGAGGAATAGGCTCTCATATGTGCAAGATATGTCGGACTAGATGTCCTTTAGTTAGTTTTGATCATGAATATCATCATTGAACATATCATCTCTTCAACGGGCTTGATTTCATAGTGAAGAATGCTTATTTCTAACATCCTCCACCCCTGGGGCCTTCAGTCTTTATTCGAGTTACTGGAGGACTAAAAGGCCCTACTGCATGATCTTGAGATATTGTTCATGCTGACGAACAGTTACTGCGATGGTGCTTGTGGAACCGGACCTGACAATTTGCCAATTCGGATCTGGAAATAAGCATCTGTGGAGCGCTGACGCAGGTAATATACCCGGGTATTTCATTAGAGACCGAAATGTATATACATCATGTTACACTATATCTCTTCCGATTTTTCGGATATTGGGCTCTGGAGGCCGTGCGAAACCCTTGGTCACTTGCATGTTTCTGATTTTCCTTGATTTCCTTTTTTCTATTTTGGGCGAAGCTTTGCCAAGTACATGCCGGGCTTCCCTAGTCTGGTTGGCACAAGCCGGCTTCCCCGCAATACTCGGTAACGACACTCCGTGAGTGATTGGCGCAGAGAAAAGGCGTAAGCCATCCAGCACATAATACGTACCCACATCAACTTTGAGGTTTGCCTCGTCGGTATTGAATATTATAATAACAGTCACCAGACACCGGAGAGCCTAAACTATATCTATCTGTGAAGAAGCACTGGAATCAGTAAGACTCAGACCTAAGTTAGGAGGATGGATATATCCCTGATGTCCCAGACTAGTATGTACTGTATATACATATGTATCACCAGCTGCTTGAATCCCATATGAGGCTGGCTTAGGCCATACTCTACCTCATGCGCATTCTCGATCCGCTCATATTCAGAAATATATATACAGTATTTACTACTGGTCTCGTTCCGGTATTCAATACCTATTTCCTATTGGACAACTGCCAAACGTACCTTAGTTAATTGGTATTGCTTTTGCTACTTATAAAAACCATGGACAACTATACATACTTTAATTAGTGTGGAGATGGTGGTCATTGGAATGGGCCCCTGGCCAGCCCTGAACACGTGAGGTTGAATATTTTTGCCAATCATGTTGCAAATTGGAAAGTTGGTGTCACAATATCCATGTGGCGCCAGTGCATATTGCTTTTTGTACGCATGGAGATACAAGGCTAGGTATTTATATACTTTCATGCAATTACCCATGCATGTTTTCTACGGAACACAATTTTCGCCAGTTGAAAAAGCAATCTATCGCAGGCAATTGCATAATTGAGGGGCATTCGGCTTGTGGGAGGACAGGCAGGGTGCCTGAGAGGTTAAACATTTGAATTCGACCCACAACACAGGCGAAAGGTAGGTTTCGAAGCAGGTACCCATACACTCGTCTCTTGGTATGCAAGCCAAATATCTTGGGGCACTATTTCCAATTCCCGGGAACTGGTCGATGAGCCTGAAGGTAAACTGTTCATGACGCGATGATACCTAGAGTGGAAGATTGGATCGATTTAGGTCCTGGGGTAGCTCTACGCGTCTATATTGACGGGCAGTCCCGCATGAATACGGAACTTTGAAAGCAAGGATTCAGGGAACATGTACTTAGAGCGCTCTTGGAGCTGCCACTGTTGTCAAATTGTGCGAGTTGCCTTAATGTGGAATTCTGATCTACTGCTACCTCTCTTCCTCGAGCTTATTGGAGGGGCTTATCACCTCATCTTACCAGAGTTTATTCAATATTCAGATTGACAGCAGTGTCCTGGTGGCCGTGTTACATTCTTGATACAGTAACAGTTAGTCGATATGTTGTCAGGATATAGATTGGCTGGCAATTTGACGAGAGTCAAATTGCTGGGTTGTCTTGTGCAACATAGAGCAGCTTAGCGGTAGCTTGCTCAGTTAGTGCTGATGCCCACTTGAATATATATTCCGTCCGTCCTAGCTGCCGGCCGTGAGAAAGATTGAGCGGATGGATATTATCTCTTCTTATAGTTTTTCGCAATTCGCAATAACAGATACCCGCTGATACTCGGTTGAAACGCGGGCAAACAGGAGGAAATATCAGTTTTCACAGAACTTGCGATTCAGGGCCTGGATTGCTTGCCCAGGAACCAATCCGCACATTATTCCGCAATATATTCTAGGTACATCCACGGTACAAGGAGAGTAAAAACCGCAACCATGAGCCAACCGCAAGAACTACCACCTCATAACCCAGCTCATGAGGTATCGATGCATGTTCAGGCCCCGGCACAGTACCAGCACTATCCTCCTCCTGAATCTCAGCCACCAGCATCTGAATATATTCCAACCCCATCTCAGACGCCAGCCCCACATTCAATAGCCCCGGTTTCCCCACAATCCAATGTCCCATTTCCACACACATATGGGTCCCCGGATCAATACGGCTCATATTCAGCACCACCGCAACCTCCTCAACAAGTACCCCAAGAGTACTATCAGCAGCACGTACAAGGGCAATATGATGCTGAGAAAGGCGGGGTTCCGGCTTACATTCCGCCACCAGGGGACGGTACCTCGGTTCCTGCCTATGCCCCACCTGTAGAGGGAGCAGCGGGGTCAGGAGCCACCATGATTGCATTGTTTGGAAGTCAGTACCCTAACTTATTTATCCCTTAGCCTAAATCTACCTCACACCGCATGAACCTCGTAGTGAGATCACATGGAAACCCCAAAACTAACAATATAATATAGAGAAATTCACGAAACAGACCATCATCATCACCGCCATAGTGATCGTCGTCATACTCATCATCATCATCGGTCTCGCAGCAGGTCTCGGAACAAAGGGGAAGCAAAATAAGAAGCAAAACAAGTAATGTTCCACCCTCCCATTTCCCCAATGCCCTAACAGTTACGTATATATGCTAACACTCAAATAGTTATAACTTCGGGGGTAGTCCTGGTGGCGACTCTATGGGTGGCGACCATACGGGTGGCGACTATACGGGTGGTAATTCAGGATGTTCAAGCTGCGGCTGTATTTCTGATCCCGATATGCGCAGCGCTTGCATCGATGCAGTGAATCAGGGGTTGGACAATACATCTGATTTGATTAAGAGGTTGCATTTGATTTAGCGATGGGCTTGATGATATGATTGAAAGGAGCGGACGCAGATTACCCTGAACTGCTACTGGGTTTTGGATGGACATTGGCGCGCTAGTCTCCGAGGGTTAGCCGGCGGAGCTACTTCTCTGCCTTGGGCAGGACAATGACCACTTAGATATTTAAGGGGAGGCTGGTAGCTGCGGTGGAGGTGGTGCTGTAACTCGCTCTGTGAGATTTTATGGGTTGATCTTAGCATGATTTTTCTACGTATCTACAAAACGCAGGAAACCAGGTGCACCATTAATAAATCTGAGGCTGCTGTCTTGAGTACGAACTACTATTAAACCACGCCGAGGCTAGAATCCCAAAGATATGACATCTCGGTTCGGGAAACGTTAGCAGTGACTGTATGTTGGAAATTGCACAAATAATCTTGAAGCTTTAACGAGTTTGGGGGCGAGAGCTTTACCCAGGGTATGAGTTAGGTGCTAATCAGATAAGACTTAGTGGCTCGTGGTGAATATTCCTCACAAATATGTATTTCCAGGCACTTTCACTCCCCATTGCTATATGCGTACTGCCGGAACCCTGAACCAATCCACAACTGTAGCACAGGGCACCCGCTTGACTATGCATATATCGTACGATCATATCAAAGTCGCCGAGCTAGATTGATGTTTCCCGATGGAGCTATCCGACATTGCACCTCAGACCTAGATATAATATGATCAATGGGAAAATATATTGGATGATACGAACTCATATATATCTAGCATGATTGGCCTCCTCGGTTCCCAAAAGGGTTGTGGCTGCTAAAGTTTCGTTGCTTTTTTCGCCCGGAACCTTGGATTTGGTGCCCAATCCTGTCAAATTACTCCAATATATACTATTTATTAAGATTTGGACCATAAATATATCCTTACACTAGCCCAGGCAATTGATATGGGTTCTGTAAGCATTTAAGTTTGATAGTTGAACTGATACTCGATATTTATTCGGTCTATCACGTGCACGAGATGGGGGGTTCTGGTATATGACTGTCAACGCCTGACTTGTTACTTCACCATACTTGAGTAACTTAGCCCCACAAAGGTCTGCAAGAGAGCAAGATCTTCCAATTCACATTTATAAATTTTCAATTCCGAAGCTCAACTTAAGCAAATAGTTTTGGTGTGACACTCGGCTTGGTCTGTGTAACAAGAACCGGTAAGTGCTAAGGTAGCCCCATCTAGACAGAGACTAAAACAGTTCTGAATTGGGTAGTCGTACTAACCAAGTAGTGCCTTGGCCCTAGCCGATATGTACTTAGAATTAGGAAGGGAACGGTGAGTACCCTATGACAGAGAAACAGGAGCTCAAGATTGGCTATGTAAAGTAAGAAATCACTTCTCAGGAGTTTCCCTTGCTAAAGCCTTGCTAACGGCTAGTTGTACCCCTGTAGCCCCCTGCACCCTATAGCTTGCTAGTCTACAACCTCCTGTCGAACCCGAATTAGACGCCCATGGTAACGCATATGTACACGGAGAAGTCTCCACAGCCTGCTTAAGCCTTTGCCTACCTCCTCCTCCTCCTCCTCCTCCTCCTCTTCCTCCTCTTCCTTATCATTATCATAGCTGCCATTGCAACCCCATTGTGAGTAATGAGGATTAGAACCCCAAAACTCCGAATCCCTAGAAGCAAACCAATTCCAGCTTCATCAGACCCTCTTTACTGCCCCCTCTTTACTGCCCCCTCTTGACCTTCCCTCAAGATACGCTCACCCCGAGCCCCCACCGTGATCCTTACTCATATCCTCCATCTGACTCAACGGGTGCTCAATCAACGGAACCACAAACGGCAATACAAAAATCGCCCCCAGAACAATTGCAAGTCCGGATCTCAGACAAAGGCTTTTGAGGTCCCTAAATTACCCCGCCATCCCCGGTAATAATTATTATTCCTCCTGTTGGTGAGGGGAGCGGGGTAGGGGAAGAAGGGAGGAAAGGACCAAGGGGCAGGGGTGGAAGAAAAGGTGAAGGTGGGAGAGTGATTACATACGCTTTCAATTTTATTCGGGATGACCAAATTATTCGTGTCTTTCGATTAAAATCCTTATATTCCATGTCTGGCTCGCAGTAGGCGTTCCGTTCTATATCTGGAAAATGCTCATTTTTGCCTGCATAATATGAGGCCGATGGGACCTGAACCCCATCTCCATCTGCCTTCTCCAGAGTCTGAAAGCTGACTACTGGATCTCTTGAAGGACCTTCGGGATGACTAAGAAGTGCTTCCTGACTCGAAAAGAACGCAGCATCTTCCGAGAAACTCTGCTGGGGGTGATAAGATTGGACATACGCTCTCGGAAGCGGTGTAATCGAACTCTCGGTTGATGGTTTAAGTATCCCAACGGAGTCCAGGGAACTCGCAGACTGAGAAGGTCCAGAAGGCGATGAGTGGTAAGAGTAAGAGAAAGACTCCACAGGCCGGTTACAGTCTGACCGCGACTGCGCTTGATAATGTTCATAGAACATCATCACATTTGTCGTGTGTATGTGGTACTAGTTTTTCTAGTTTCAAAGCCTGGGCTTCCCAAAACCTTGTGGGGGGGGAGGGCCGAAACGGAAATTCACCGGTCCTGGCTGCTAGGTACTAGGTACTATAAAGTCCACCGCAAAGGTGTTCCATTGGCGAATTTTGGGAGATTATTGGTCAGCATAGAATGGATATACTATGTGGCTTGCTGCTGCTTCATACACGTCAACTGGAGGGAGATCCTTTTTGATATCCAATATTATGCCCGGGCGTCGTCACGATTATACTTAGGATTGAAGCTCTCAACTTGCCCACAGCTTGCGTACGACCATATCTGCTTACGCACACCCTGAGTCGAGTCAATCGCCCCAATACGTTACACCAACCAAAATATAGCAAAAGCGGTTACATATCGACCAATGCCTTATGTCAGATCAGCTAGTTAACATGCACCCCGCAGTATCCAACGGCAAATACCGCCTTAAAATAGCCTATCAAGGCTGCCAGAAGGAAGTACCCGTGTAACTAGACTGCACTCGTGTGTGTCCTGTCATGATTGAACCAAGGCAGCCACTTGCTTCTTGCACCGCCTGCACCGCCTGCCCCCTGCCCCTCTCCTAGTAGAGTACCTGAAAACTAGGACACCACTACCTATGCGGGACACACACCCATTTTCGAAAAGCGTTACAGATGATGATAGGCACACCAGCCAGTGAGATATGACTAGTGAACCAATGACGGGCATTATCCAAGGTACCGGTAGCGAGGCATGTTACGGCGGACTGTCATGTACATATACTAGGGATATTCAAAGTCACGTTTCTAAGGTTTCCCGCAGCCGTACAGCTGTATATACAGTCCGAACCGTGGATACTCCGTACAAAAAGGGGTTGATAACTTATATATTTGGTCGACAGAGCGTATATATGTAACAAGTTCATGTAAAAGCCGTATATACAGTGCTCTGTCTGTCCTTACGGTTTATACGGTGTTAGTAGGCTTCCTTCAGCTTTACTATCTTTTGATGTATAAAGCGCGCGTACAAGTCCCTAAATTTACGGCCAACGCTTGATGTGCTGTATAATTATAGATCTAATCTAGAATACCCTGTACAGTATGCTCTGTGATGATCACAGTTCACACATATATGTACAGCGCAGTGAAATCTAAGTGTATTTCTCTCGATCGTCAATCATAATTAGTACTGTATGTATATAGTCTTAGCACAAGGCAAACAGTCTAGTTGCACAAGGCATGACCGGCAGGTTACACGGGGGGGAGCCCACTAACCATATCAAGAAAAAGCGCTAGCCACCTATGGCAGTTGACCCGACTCAAAAAGGTTACCTACTGTAGTTTTGGTCACCTTTGCAAATTCGTATCGATGGTGATTAATCGGATACGGATAAAGTTGAAATTATTCAATAGATTCAAAGTATTACAGTCAGGCTTCATCATGCACTGGTCCCATATAACAGAAGGAACTACTACTAGTATAGTTACATTGTTTATACATGTGCCTCCTTTTCTACCTACTAAGCACTACGTAGACAAATGACTCTAGATCCTAACTACCATTTCCAGATCACCATCCACAAAGTCGTAAGGGGTCTCACCATTTTCCCAAACAAAGTTGTAACCCCATTGAGTTAACTCCTCCGCTCCGAGACACGGTTTCAGGCATTACTTGCTTGATCAACTATCAACGTGGTCATTGACACTGCAGCTGCAGGCTGAAGCTCATGGTTACCTACCTAATAAACTCCTGCACACCCATTCTAAAGCCATAGATATTTATGGGGAGTAAATATGATGGTTAGTCTTCCCATTCTCACTGGAGCACCGTACATTTTACCACTCTCTTTAATACATTCCCTTCATGACTGAGGCCATTATTTACTTGCTCGGTTAGCAAACACCCTCACTTGTTTGACGATGTCTTGTTTAAGAAGTTTGAATATGGCCTCCACTATGGTGCCTTGGCTGCTGGATATATTGACAATCAAGGGGGCCATGGTAGGTATTTTCAAGCATATTTATAATCGTGCGTATTTGGCGTTGTATGGTGACTAATTGTAACTCTGGAGCCTATTTTTTCTATTTTTTATTACTATTTACATATTCAGTACTCGTGTGCACATCCTCAGGGGACGTAACTCTGGAGCCTAAGTACATGGTGTTTGGTCTGCTTTCTGCTAGGGATAGTTCACAATTGAAGTTCTTTGCGATGTGCGCCTAGTTGAGAGGATGAGTCAAGGAAAATCATAGGTCAGCAGGAGATGGTAATGCTGCATTGGTTTTGGTGTTGCTGAGCGAGGAGACAAAGTAACTGTGAGTTAGTTCTACTGTCGCTCTTATTGGAGCAATTTTCCTGTAAATGGACCCTCTATTGTTTTGGAAAAAGAATCATAGTCGACCTTCAGTAGGAAATACTCCCCTCTGTGATTGAAAGGGTTGGATTAACTGTGCTCACGGTGCATGGAGAATAGCCAGGCTTATCATAATACTGACCTATATGAAAGGACAACGTAGGAACCTCGCTTAGAAGCATTCCAGTGACACCCTCCGATCACCCTGACGGTAGCCTCTTGACCTTCTGGGAGGCTAACATGCCATCTCTCAGTGAAAGTTTAAACGTCACTACATGCAGATGAAGCTTATTTTAATCCCATATGATTGGCCAGATATGGACAATTCCATCATGACAGGAAACCGGACGATCTACCGCTCAGCCGTGGTTCTGGCTTTATCATATTGGCTTCACGACTCCTATGCTGTCGTAGAAAATAAGTGAGATTCTCCACCAATTAGATATGGGTGGACTGGAAGGGCTGGAATCTCATATTTTGGCTCAACCCAATCATATTTCCAGTGGAAACCGGGGTAAGCAGCTCAAAACTTAGGATTTATGACCCTAAATTTGCTCTGGGAACAGTTTCCACAAAATTGAAGATCCGGTGGGGGTGCACGTGGTGTTCTGGTAGTCTGCTCTCCGACAAACTCAAGTGCCACTGGGTTTCGGGCCGTGCCGTATACGTTATGTGGTGCAAGGCCTGTACCTATTACTCCGAGATACTTGCGCTTGGAAAGATGTAAATTAGGTGCGCTGTGGGTTCAAAGGGTGCAAAAAGGGTGTAATTTGGCCCCTTCTTTAGCTTCATATAGTTAAAAAAGGCCACAGCCTACTTCTCTAGATCCGGATCCTGTATGAGCAGCTTTATGTGACTGAAGTATTACTAAGACCTTTTCTGAAATTGCACACAATGAGACGTAATGGAGCAAGCCATGGCAGTGAATTTATTGGCGGTACGACTCGAAGGGTGTATCCCAGATATCGTGTTAATGCGACCATGTCGTTGTGTATTGCTTTAGCAGGGTTTCCGACCCGGAACGCGCTGCCACGCCTAGCAGCCCAAAGATAGGAAGTCTAAGACTTAGAATTATTGACTCGTGATCCGTTTTCATAATTTCTCTTTGCATTAGCATTAAACAGCGGAAAACCCCGCCAGACTAGGAAGAGCCAGCGAGGGGTAATGGAGTTACCTAGCGGGGTTAAGACAGTGCATAGCAAAGCAAGTTCTACAGAGGACATATTAGCTTTCCAATTTTATATCTAATATTGTGACTGCTGTCAGCAACAAAGATATAGTTTACTGTATAATCCACTTCGGGGTGGTTTTGCAAAAGCGGAGGCATAGATCTCTGACATAGCGTCTTCATTTGATCATTGATAATGATCTCTCTAGTGAGTATAGTATAGGACCCATGGATTATAAGGAAGAGTAGGATTCCAAGTGCAATATAGCAAGGCTTATCCATATATAAGTTTAGGCATGTACGCCCCTAGAGAAGGAATGGACTGTCAGCAAAGTTACCAACCTCTAGGTGCAAGAAAATGAAGCAAACTTACATGTACCACACCATGAAGCTAGCTGGATTGTATCGAGAACAAGCATAACAAATCCAGTTACACCTCAGCAATTGACTCTGGATGAAGAGTGGTCTCCATGGTTAGATGTGAGTGTGACAGCAATAGAGCCGCGAGAGCCATATAGGTGTTTTTATTCTTGGTACTCGACTGGAAATCTGTGACTTAAGTAAGTAGGCCCTGAACGTCCGACGCCTACACAAAGCTCCATCAGCCACGTTATGATACATATATATGTACTGTACATGGGCGAATTTCCCATGGGCGGCGTCAGTCATTCGCACCTGGTTGGTGTATCGGTGCCAGGCTGTACCATCTCTAGAATGTATAACATGCTACAGTAGGGTTGAGAAAATACTTAGGTACCGGTAACTAGTAGTCATTTCCATGCCCGAAGTAGTAGGTCCATCCTCTATCACACCCCAGTCACTCTACCGTGGCGATACCAGGCCTCTATTTCCTTCTCCGGGGCAGTGTTATATATTTCGGAAGGAAGCTCTGCCTCCGCAACTTAGAGGACTACATAGGACCTATGGGGTGTTCTACCCTGCATGTGTATCTAGATATATACTTAAGAAGCGTAAAGTAACGAATCCGAGGTGGTAGACAAGATATGCACACACCGAGATCACACGCACCCACACAAGGTGCACTCAGGTAGACATCGAGAGTTTTGCTTCTCCCAAGTAGCTATACAAACATGCAATATGTCTCTCTGAGGTTGGCGTATTTTGTTACTCGGATCGCTGATACAGGTATGTTCATGTGGCTGTGTATGAAACAAGGCTGCTCTCCCTGGGTACGGGGGCGCTCACCGGATTATATTCTCCGATAACCATGCATTCCAACTCAGTCCATACACTAACCTACAATGCCAATTCCCTTCGGTTTCGGTGTTGGCGACTTCCTTGCCGTGGCGAACCTCGTCTTCCAAATATATGAATCGGAGCAACCGGCGGAACCTCCGGGGGCTTCAATTCGCTACTTTCAGAACTCGAGTTTACTGCAATATCACTCATTCAGTGCCAGAAGTCTATCACCAACGTACATCTTGAGCTAGAATCCAAAAATACAATATCCTTGGGACTGAGACGGTGCCAGGGGGGGCTTCAGAACTTGGACCTTATTGTGTCGAAGTATCGACCGGGAGTAAAATCGGGCTTCTCGGGCCAGATATAATTTGAAGTGGGAACTTGGTGAGAAGGCAGGAGTAAATGAGATCAGAGTAAATATCCGTCAATGTCTGAATTTGATCAATACGATACTGGGAGCCGCAAGATTGTAAATAGCGCTGTCAATTATTCGAGTTATACCTTGCAGCTTGAAGTGAGCTAGGACTATAGTGCAGCGATAGTTAACAGCAATATTGAGCAGAGAGACAATCGAATGGAGCTACAACTGAAGCAAACAACAAGAGCACTTCGGCGTATTGCAGTTTCCATTCCACAAGACTTAGGCTACCCGTTGGACATGAACTATAAACCTTTGGTGCTCGAAGACGTCCTTCGGAGGCGAATACCACTACCGTATGAATTTTGCTGGAACCGGGAGGGGAGTACTTGTTAACCAACCATTCCTAACATTTGGCCTTCAATGACTCCGGAACTAACATGCATGAACAACAATGTAGACTTTTAACAAGTGCCTCCAATTAGCCTTCAATAAGCTCCCTGGTTTTTTTGGGTTTATTCAGGGACGTTTAATATAAGAACCCTACAACATGAGCTATTGATCCCCGAAAAATGGAGCACTAGTATCCGGCCAAACATTAAATTAATCATGTCTATTACCAGAAGATATTACTTTACTACCAGCTGTTCGGCATTGCTCGGCACTACATTTTATCGCAGATGCCCAAGATGTGGTCATCATTACGAGTGTTATATCCCCGCGGCGAGCACGGAGCAAGTTCGATGGTGAGTATAACTCTAGACTGGCAGTTGCACAGGCATCACGCTGATAGACCTCCCGTTTCTTTTATATTATACAGTACAAATTGCTTCTTGTGGATAAAGTCTTGGCACATTTTCAGGGCCAGGAAGCAATAGTACCCCACTTTTTTGACATGGTCATGAATTTAGCCCAGGAGGCCAAACTATTCACAAGGATTGACCAGCTATCTAGTCCCATGCCACTTCGGGAGTATACGCACAATACGCAACTTTTTACATAATTTAATTACTAATAGAGAAAAAAGTACGGTAGGTAATTGCTTTCAATTTGTAATTCTTCTCGAGCATATATATGAAGCTATGGAGAGAAGGCGATGGGTGTGCCATAAGCTACTGAGCAGGTTATATTAATATACATGGGGGGATCCTTAGATCGTAATTCTTTAAGGATACCTATGTGGATACTGATCGCAAACGTTGGCGTGCATTCTTTAAGGAAGAATTTGGAAGCGGTTTGAAAACATTTGTTTTGAAGTCGTACACCTACACCTGGGATACATGTGAGAGAGGGAAAGTCTACATATAACATGATAAACATAGGATAAACATGTATGTAACAAAGTATGAAAATCATGGGTTGAGACATTCTTGGTCACAATTCCCACAAGTGAATATAAAAGGAACATGGGACAATTTTTTACGGTGCTAACAGGAGTGAATATCTGACCTCCCAAAATATAATTATATTCAGCAACTGTAGAAGAAATATAAGTACATGTACATGACTCTCTTCATTAAGCAGCGTGTTCGCCGCATGACATTAAGTCGAATCGGTGTATAGACTTTAAAAAAAATAAAAATAAAAATAAAAAAAAAGCAGCGTGAGGCAATGCCAGGTATTACTTAATACCTGTACAGATCTGCTTGCAAGACCATCATGCTTTGTATAAGTACACTATATTAGAGCTGTATTATGCATATCAAGCGTAAAACCTCAAGAGGTTGGTACGGCTGCAGTCGGTTACCCTGAACTAGAGGCTGAACCAGACCCCAAATACACTGGTTGTAAGAAGTTCTTGAGCTTGAGCGTGTATACCGTGCACAGTAACACCTAGGTATATAAGCTTTCCAGTAACTTATAAAATGAGAGTGAGCTCTAATGGGCCTTGGTAGTGGAGGATAGGGGTGCGCGTTGTGAATCGAGTCGGGTTTCCGGCTGGCTCGTCATGGGCCTCCTCACTGGGGCTGCATACGATCAATGCGTCTTTAAAATGAAACTCCCCCAAAACGTGAGCTCTATGTGAATAGTATATGTGAATAGTAGGGAGGTGATTCAGATTCGCGGCTAGCGAATCAACTAGGTCACTTCTATATGATGAACCTTATACTAGCCCTTCTTTTATGCCCAGCTTTTTTTCCGCGGGTTGGGTATCTGACTTGATTTCAGCGGTAATATGAGCTGTGGGTTGGGGTGCTAGTACGTCTAACAGACTAAGAGGCTGTAGATACCAAGTATCTGGCACAATGTAATTGTAAGGGGTATCGAATTCATGCCATCTGTAACGTGACGGGAGGCTGGGGGTAGAACTAAGCCCCACATCTATCTACTCAAGTAGTTTTAACGAAAGCGGTATGTTCATACAGTAGCCTCTAAGAAAGAAGCGGACATAAACAAATACATGTACATGGGACATGTGACATGTAATATGCTTTAGAAACAAAATTATGTTTGTCATTACGCCGTACTCCATCCATACACCTATCAGAAAGTGTGTACCACCCCATTGTATGCAAACAATCTGCCATCACCCTCCGGAAATTGATATCGTTTTTGCGTACTCCCACATCGTTCCAAAACTACCTATATTTCATGACCCCCCCGACCCTTGTGTAATCGCGTGAACGTCCTTGTGATAATGTTCCGATAGCCAGGATCCACATTCCAGTATTAGAATTCATAATGGCATATCAAGGCTCATTACTCAACAGTAATAGTAACTATAGGAACTACTCTACCGTATCAGCTCATGCACAATGACAAAGGAGTATGATTAGCATGTATGTACTCACCACTGTCTATTCTTTTCCGCCTGCGCACCCAGCCCCGCTCCTACGCCAATGACAACGATAATGAACAGAGCAGCAACAACACTAAGAATAATGACTGTTTTTCGAGTGAATTGTCCTATTTGAATTGTATGTTAGACTAAATCCGTCCTGTAGATGCAAGGAGGCGGTACATACTTCCACAACAATTTACCATCTTCCTTGGGGGCTTCGGGGCGATTGAGACGACACCAGCATGCCCTACAGCCGGGTTCTCTGGGTCATGTGTGTTGTCCATCATTCCCGGCATTCCTGCTTGCTGGTAGTAAGCCACACCCGAATGTGGCCCTGCAGGATTTGGTGGAACAAAACCTTCCACAGTCTTTTGATCAAGCGAATAGTAGCCCCCCTGGCCCATTGAGTACTGTGGGCCAGGTGTATGGCTCGTGGGTGCTGGGGACGAAACGGGCGTGGGGTATTCGTCCGACCCTACGGCTGTCGGGTATACACCCGATCCTACAGCCGTGGGGTATCCATCCGATCCTACAACTGTGGGGAATATGTCTGATGTGGTTCCGCTGGCGGGATGAGGAGGACGCTCTAGCTTTTCTGTTTCTGACTGATTGTTTATCTTGTCGTCGGCGGGAGTTGGTAATTCTTGGTAGGCTACATCCTCCGATTGCTGATGCATAGTTTGAGAAGCCGGAATCGGTTGGTTCATTGTCGATGTATCCATTAACTCCACTGGCATTGGTTGTAAAGGATGTGCGCTCATTTTTCCACCAACTTAATAGTCAGACAGTAGACCAAAGTTTTCCGCGTATAGGCGACCGAGATATGAACCGACAAAGATTGTGAGAAATATTATTGAAAAGGACCTTCCTTCCCTATTATCACTTCCGTAGGTGAATGCGAGGATGCTAATCAAGATCAAGACGAGGGTTGTCGAAGGGTGCCAATCCAAGTTGTCCTCATGACTTTGAATTCAGGAGCAAAAGCAATAAGGGTATAAAAGTGACAGCGCAATAAGGACCGTGTGCGACCCATTTCGCTGCGGCTGTGTATGCATCAGGTTCCCGATTCATCAAACCACTTTCCCGGGTCTTGGGCAATGATTGTTATTCGCTAAGGTTATCCGAATCTGCCAGGGCCAAGGCATCTGTCCCCAGTTTATGGATTTTGTGTATATTGATAGGCCTTGCGCGGTGTTGGACTGTTACTCTACATATGTATGCCTGTACGTGCTAGTAAGGATGTTAAAAGAGTGCAGTCCTGTACATCATGAACCCAACACCCCAGCTCAAGTGGCTGCTGTGGAACATGTTTGCAATTTGGTGGAGATGAGTGGCCAAGGAATTAAGGTTGCTTTTGGACCGAAATAACTCGAGTTATGTTTATAGACGGTATTGCGCCCAGGATCTCTTGGACTTGTGGATCAGACCTGCATACCTACCATCGATCGCATCCTCACCTACCTACCCATCATCGTTATCCATATAGCACCATTAATCTAACCTGCAGATGGGATCAATGCAGCATGAGTTCTGCCAAAGGCTACTCCACACACGAAAGGCATCAACAAGACCCCGAGTCAGGCTACACAAGAGCAATTGCTGGATGAAGCGAAGCCACGGAACCCAGCCTTGATACCAAAATCAATACATGTACATGTACATATATTGGTGTATATCAACAGAGAGATGCAGCTACAAAGACAATGTTGCATTTGTAAGAAAAAAAACGTTATTTAAATGTTCACAATGTCAAAAATTATTTTGTTCACACCGTATTTAGCTGTTAGAATTTTATATGTTGTTAGTCTGCCGAGAAAAATACTAATGCATGTCTAGGGTTATAGGATAGCAACTACCCGGCTTGTGCCAACCAGACTAAGCAATACATATAGGCCACGAGGCTACCCCCCACGTACATGTATATTATGTAATGTTCTTGCGAAAGTGATTGCGGCGCTAATAGGTTGAGCGGCTGAGAAGCTGACCCTCGAGAGACTCAATCAAACCCAGCATTCGAGCAAGGTAACTTGACTCGGAAATTTTGAACCTGCCATAATATTTTCTTCAGCCTATAGAAAGTACTCATTCATACCTGCAAACGTAGCGATACGGTATTTTTCTGTATGCTTACGTCGCTCTCTATACAATATGCATTACAGTGGATCTAGAAATGGTCATGTGATGGTAATCTGATATGATAAATGAACCTCAGGGTAACCCAACTAGATAACCGAGACTGATCTGTATCTGGGAAACAGAGAACGGATGTAATGCAATTGTGAGTACCTTAAAAGATATTTACTAGCACTCCACGAGTATGTCTCTAGCAGGGTAATTTTGTTATAAGGATTTGCATGCATGCAACTACTTGTGTAGGAAACCTGGGCACAAAAGCGGGCTCTCTCACACATACCAAGTACTTTAATTACATCGAACTCAAATCCTATAGAATAACACTTTCCCGCCCAAACAGAGATTTCTTCTCCTGGTATGAGAACACTTTCCACTTCTTTCATAACCATAGCGATCCCACCCTAGCTCCTCAATCCTACCATGACTTTGCCCGCATTACTCGTATATATATTGCTTAATTGTAAAATATTGACACTTGAGTTCCTGAGAGTAATACACTGCTGCACCTCCAACTGATCAGGATAGCATCCATAAGTGTCCTTACTAGTGCAGTTGGGGTTCTTCGGGTTTATCCCTGGAATTAGAGGTCAGCCATGATGCAAGTAAAGCCATCCAAGTCAGGGTTGATGTTCTACAGAAGTGTTACCTTTCTCTTGTCAACACCGCTATCAGGTGTGACAGCATTAGGTGTTGGTGGTCTCTTCTCTAGGTCATACTGCTGCCTAGCCGGGGAAGAGATGTATGCTGGAGCCGGTGTCATGGAGGTAAGATGCTGCTAGCTTAATTGTGCAGGATGAGAGCTTCGGAAGTCAACTTATTTCAATTGGCTGAACTTCAATTGAGTTTGGAGGAAAATTGTTTATATTTGGGCCAAGGATATAAAGGAGATATAGTATGATTGTGGGACCTCTTGTAATTGTGTTCAAAGTATTGATGACTCGGCTGACCTAAAGTTGCTGGCGATTATTGGCACACAAAGCAATATATTAATACTGTATTCGCCCCAAGAGAACGAAGGCAGTACAGAGTGCAGTGCCGAGGTTTTCTAGAGGATTGACAGTAAGTCATAAAATGAATCTGAGCTCTATGTGAATAGAGTTATGTACCATTAGTACTCTAGGGAGGTGAATTAAATTCGCGGCTAGCGAATCAATTAGGTCTTTTCTATATGATGAACTGTATACTAACCCTTCTTATATCCTAGACTTTGCCTCACAGGTTGGGTATCTAGCTTGCTTTCAGCGGTATGAGCTGTAGGTTGGGATGCTAGTTGAAGGACTAATTGGCAGCCTATCTATACATATGTAAGTATCTAGCCCAGTGTAATTGCAAGGGGTATCGAATTCACGCCATCTCTAATGTGATAGGAAGCTGGGGGTAAAACTAAGCTTTACATCTATCTACTCCAGTAGTTCTAACGAAAGCGGTATGTTTATACAGTGGCCTCAAGGCAATTAAGAACGAAGCGGACATTAACAAATACATGTACATGGGACATGGGACAGATTTTTAATAGTATTCAATATGCTTTAGAAAACAAAAATTATGTTTGTCGTTACGCCATTCCCCATCCATACACCTATCAGAAGGTTGTGTACCACCCCGTTGTATGCAAACAACCTGCCATTACCCACCGGAAATTGATATCGTTGTTCCAAACTACCCATATTTCATGCACGTACCCCCCCCCGACCCTTGTGTAACCGCCTGAACGTCCTTGTGATAATGTTCCGCTCGCCAGACTCCACATTCCAGTATTAGAACTCATGATGGCATGCTAGGAGGGGTTGGGACAACTAAACTAAATTGCTGCATGTCAAGGCTCGACGTAGTCGAGTACCGGTAGGGCCAAGGGTCGTAGGCGGTGGGCGGGTCAAAGTTGTGATTGTTCCGCCTAGTCGGCTCAGGAGCTATCGACCGTATCAGCTCATGCACAATGACACAGGAGTATTATGAGCATATATGTACCACTGTTTTCTGTCTGCGCGCCCAGCCCCGCTCCTGTGCCAATGGCAACGATGATGAGCAGGGCAGCAACAACACTAAGAATAATGACTGTTTTTCGAGTGAATTGTTCTGTTCGAATTGTATGTGAGACTAAATTCGTCCTGTAGATGCAAGGAGGCGGTACATACTTCCACAACAATTTACCATCCTCGGGGGCTCCTGAACGACACCAGCAGCCCTGTAGCTGGGTTCTCTGGGTCATTTGTGTTATCCATCATCTCCGATGTTCCTGCTTGCTGATAGTCAGTCACACCGAATGTGGCCCTGCAGGATTTGGTGGGACAAAACCTTCCACAGTCTTTTGATCAAACGAATGGTACCCCCCCTGGCCCATTGAGTTCTGTGGGCCAGGTGTATGGCTCGTGGGTGCTGGGGACGAAACGGGCGTGGGGTATTCGTCCGATCCGATGGCTGTTGGGGATACACCCGATCCGACAACCGTGGGGTATCCATCCGATCCTACAACCGTGGGGTATCCATCTGATCCTACAACGGTGGGGTATCCATCCGATCCTATGGCTGTGGGGAATATGTCTGATTTGGTTCCGCTGGCGGGATGAGGTGGACGCTCTAGCTTTTTTGTTTCTGACTGATTGTTTATCTTGTCGTCGGTAGGAGTTGGTAATTCTTGGTAGGCTACATCCCCCGATTGCTGATGCATAGTTTGAGAAGCCGGAATCGGTTGGTTCATTGTTGATGTGCCCATTAACTCCACTGGCATTGGTTGTCAAAGTTTTTCGCGTATAGACTACCAGAATATGAACTGACAAAGGTTGCAAGAAAATTTATCAAGAAGAACCTTCCCTCCCTATTATCACTTCCGTAGGTGAATGTGAGGATGATAATGAAGATCAGGATGAGGGTTGTCGATTCAAGTTGTCCAGCCACTCGCCCATGACTTTAAATTTATATAAAATTGAAAGCGTAACATGAATCGTGTGTGACCCGTTTGGTACCTGTGGCTCCTGATCTATTACAGTACCACTTGCCCGGGTCTTGGGTAGTGATCGTTATTCGCTAAGGCTATCCGGTCAAGGCAGCCACTTTTCCCCAGTTCATGGATTTTGTGGTGAGATATTTGCATTTGCATTTGTTGGCTTCCTCCCTTGGGTTGAATACTGTATATTGATAGGCATTGTGGCGTTGGACTGTTACATACGGGTGCACGACATATTAGTAAGGATTTTTCAAAAGGGCAGTACATAATGAAACCAAAACCTCAGCTCGAGCAGCTGGCTATGGAAGGTTTTTTTTGGACCGAAATAACTCGAGTTATGTTTATAAATGGCATTGCGCCCAGTGGCTTGCATTGGCTGGCTTGTGAGAGGTGCCTCTTGGACCTGTGCATCAGGCAAGTGCCGTTATAAATGGCTCGCTACCACAGATATATATAACTGGAGGATAGCTGCAATCATGCACTGTCATCATCTGTTCGCCCCGTGGTTCTACGATTTGTTCAGATTTTACTATACTAGACTAACTTTGGTACGGTCGTTCTTGATACCAACAGCAGTAAGTAAAGACACCTCGGAGAGAACATATGATACCTACCATCGATGGCATCCTCGCCTACCTACCCATCATCGTTATCCATCCAGCCCCATTAATATAACCTGGAGATGGGATCAGTTGAGCATGAGTTCTGCCAAAGGCTACTCCACACACGAAAGACATCAATAAGACCCTGGTGTAAACTTGTATTCGGAGCAACATTGTTTCCTCGGTACCCTACCCCAGAGCTAGTACAGCTAGGTGGCAAAAGGTTTCATACCCCCACTCCTGCATAAAGAGGCTCAAACGCTACATATTTTTGCGATTTTGTATGGGAAATGGATAAGACATTTGTTGCATGCTTATGTAGGGTATGAAACTTCTTGCCACCTGACTGTACGTATAGCTGGTATTCGTGAATACGGTTTCAACAAGCAGCCTTTTACCCTTGTGCACGGGTATGGTGGTCATTCTCACTAGTTGAATTACCGTAGCCATGTAATGTACCTCCCTATGATCCCATCTTGACTGGCGAAAGTGATTGCGACGCTAAGAGGTTGAGGGGCCTTTGAGACCCAATTAAAACCCACCATTCGAGCAAGGAAGTTTTAGACTTGCGGTAATATCTTCTTCAGCCCTGAGAAAAATATTTTCTGGGTCCTCGCTCATAGCCGCAAACTTAGCGATGGGTTATTTGTCTCTATACGTAGATCTGTAGTGGAGCATAAAACGATCATTGATAGCTATTGGATATGAATGAGTGGACCTCAGGGTAAACCCAACTAGATAGCCAAGTGTATCTTGAAAACAGACCACGGATGGTGAACTAGCACCCCACGAGTATATCTCGAGTAGTTATAAGGATTTGTACGCATACAACTACTTGTGTAGGAAAGCGACCTGGGCACAAAAGGCGGGCTCTCTCGCACATACCAAGTAATTTAATTACGTCGAACTCAAATCCTATTGAATAACACTTTCCTACCCAGACAGAGATTTCTTCCCCTGGTATGAGAACACTTCCCACTTCTTTCATGATCATAGTGATCCCACCTAGCCCCTCTATCCCACTATGGCTTTGCCCCCATTACTCGTATATGACTTAATTATAAAACTTTGACAATCGAGTTCCTGAGATTAATACACGACTGCACCTCCAACGGATCAGTATAGCATCCACAGGTGTCCTTACTAGTGCAGTTGGGGTTCTTCGAGTTCTTCGGCCTGGAATTGCAGATCAGCCATGATGCAAGCCATCTAAGTCGGGGTTTATGTTGAGATCTTACGAAAACGACCCCCCGCCGTTGCCCACTGGTCCTGGGTCCTTATTCAACTTTGGGCGGAGGCTTAGGCCAAGACCAAGCCCAAGGATGAAAATCAAGCAGAGAATGACCACGACCATGGTGATGATGACGGCCTTTTTGGTGTATTGTTCTAAATACAATGAGATAATTAGCTGTTGTGCTCATGGAAGATCTAGTACTATCTTTATTATTTCCTCTCTAATTCGCGGCCACTTGCTAGTTCCTCGATCCACTCCAGCAGGTTAAAGACAATCCAGTATGCAATTGACTTACTCCCAAAGAGTGTTACCTTTCTCTTGTCAGCACCGCCATCAGGTGTGATAGCATTGGGTATTGGTGACCCCTTTTCTGGATCATACTGCTGCCTAGCCGGGAGAGAGATGTATGCTGGAGCCGGTGTCGTGGGGGTAAGATGCTGTTGGCTCAATTGTGTAGGATGAGGAGTTTCGGAAGTCATCTTATTTCAATTGGCTGGACTTCAATTGAGTTTGGAGGAAAATTGTTTATATTTGGGCTAAGAATATAAAGGAGATATAGTATGACCATGGGATCTCTTGTAATTGTGTTCAAAGGTTCGATGACTCGGCTGACCTTGAGTTGCTGACGATTATTGATCCGGGATGACATACAAAGCAATATATTAATATTGAATTCGCCCCAAGAGAACGAAGACAGTGCAGAGTGCAGTGCTCAGGCTTTCTAGAGGGTTGAAAGTGGCCACGGGTCTAGCTTCTTATAACTCCATTTCTTCCACCCCACGCATACCTACTAACCTCTACTAGGTCTCACTTGTTTTCTATAACATAGAAGTCGATATGCCTTTGCCAGATCCAAAGACATGCCACGGCTGAGTGGTAAATCGTCCGGCCCCCTGTCATGATAGAGTTGTCTATATCTTGGCTATCATGCACTCTGGTCTTCCAATTCAGCCCCAACTCCAAAATAGGTTTGTTACACAGGGAAAGGAAACATTGGATGAGGTGCAATCGCAATTGATGCCCAATTAATCTATGATAAACTTCACTTGCATGTAGTCATAGTTAAACTTTTGCGCTAAGCGATGCAAGCCAGTTTCATGAATATATCGATAAACATGATATTTGTATATGAAACTGCAATGGCCGTGATCGGTAATTGTTCTCATTGATCGATTGGATGATTTTCTGATGCGAGACTGGATGACTTTGTGGGTTGATTCAGGTTAGTTGTTGAGACCATACGAGCGGAATTTCCCGTGTCTTAGTATGACCATGGTCCTAAGCATTCGACCGCAGGTGACAGGGGGGACTTGAAGCAGCCAGTTGTGGAAAAGACCGAGGGAGGAGGAAAAGAAAAGTAGGGTAACCCCACTCCCCATTCTTTTCTACATATAAATATATATGTGGAATAGAAAGGCGATGGCCAACTATACTCGATGCCGGACCGGAAAGGGAAACCTGATGGCTAGTTGGATCAGACAGTAGACCCAGCATGCCGAGATTGCGGAAAACCGGTCGAAACTGGCACCTCATCTGGTTTGTAGCGGAGAAGAGGAACTGGGAAGGCGGTGGGGGGTCTGGAAGCAGGTTGGTGAGCTTAGGGTGGTTCCCCTCGAGAAACGAGGGAATAGGGAGGTCACTGTGAACTTTGCGGAAGGCTTGGAGACCCCTATAAACGAAAGGACAAGGAGACGGGCCGAAAGAGACGAACAATCAAGCTGTTTCTCTTTTGTTAGTTATTTTCTTAGGCCCGAGATGCTGAAATTTGGTACACCTGTTGTTCCGAAGGCATAGGCCCATGAGGGAAGAGTAATTTGTGGGCACTGACTTAATAAGAAAAAATAACAACGTCGTGAGCATGGATGGCCTATATCGTATCATAATAGTGCTATCAGGTCAACGGGAAATGGTTTAAATATAGAAAAGAAGGAACAGGCAGTACTGGAGTTCAGTATCAACAGCAGGAGCTCTAACAGTCCCAATCTGATATCGATGCAGGGGCTCGAGTGTGCATATCTCTTTGCGCCTGTGCATATGGAGAACCACCGTCAGAATTTTTTTGTCGCCAAGTTGAAGCTGAAGTCCTCAAGATACTAGTACTCAGTATATACATCCCTGGTTTTCTGAACGACTCCCAATACTCAGTATGCATAGTGCACCGCCTTTCACTAGAAACACAAATGAGAGTTGAAGGGATGAGAGTTGAAGGGAAATGGTCATATATCTGAAATACCCAAACCGCCCATCCATATATATAGAGTACCAAGGGCAAAAGTTTCCAGGCAGTGGCACTTGAAAATTTTGTCCTCGTACTTTACCTCCAAGTCCCGACCAGTGTATCCAACTTCCTCCATATACTCGCCCCTTTCTGTCTTACCTGTCCCTCATGCGACAGCGGGAACAATCTTTAGCCCACCTGGGAAAGTCTTTTGTATATATAGTATTCGACGTGGTAGAGACATCATGGGTCCCACAAGCTGTTGTATGTTCAATGTTATCATCCATAAATATACGCCCCCAAAGGCTGGACCCCCGTATGTGGAATAGAACCACATACGCATCTATATCTGAAACCGAATCTGCAAACGTATCATACTTTCGATCCGAACCGTGATTCAAATTTCTTTGAGCCTAGGCCACTGTAATAGCCGTAGACTACGACGAGGATGGCGATAACAATAAATGACATTACTGCACAGGTGTAGACGATTGTGACGGACTTCTTCTTGTATTGCCCTAAATTATTAAATCAGAAAAAGTGTTGAGTTCCAAAATTGAAGCTTGAGAATAAGTCATAGGCGAGACTCACTGCCACATATCGTCACATATACAGGGCGTTTCTTGCTCTTAGCTTTCGACGCGACCCTCACATCCTCCCCATCAGAGTTCGGATTAGAACCACGTTCCTCACGTTCCCCAATGTCGAAGCGTACAGACCTAGTACCGCGGGGTATGTGTGTGGGAGGAGGGTAAGAAGGCGAGTTGCCTGGTTCTTCAGAACATTCCTGTTGACCCATGGCTTCGTTTGAGTTAATTTGGCAGGTTGTGTATACGCACTTGTTGTGGGTATTTGTTCCTTCTATATCATCAGCCCATTGATAGTTTTCATCCCCTACTTAACATGAGTCCTATGCAGTATTCGGATATTAATTCTGTCTTATCTGGTGACAAATGCCACGTCATTATATGAGATATGCATCCATCACAGGCCGGACTTTTCTAGCAGACGAGCATTTTTATCGTTATTCGCAAGTTCTTTTCTTTTTCTGTCAGCCTAAGCTGTTGGTGTTATGTCCATCAAACACCGACTTGACGGTATTGGTTAATTAGGTATGGTGCACCACGGAATAGGGTCAAAATGCGTACATATGCCGGAAATGAAGATGAGCTGATTTTCAGGCAAGGGTCCATATCGGACCAATAAAGATAACATCAATGGGGCGAGAAATTTACCAGCAGGTAAGAAAGTACGGCACCACGGCATAGAAGCTTCTTCTACCAGCAGCACAACTCCGGAGGTCGTGTTTGGTGTTTAATTTGCGCAAGACAAAATATTACCGAGCTACAACAAATGCTATAGTCATAAGTTGGAAAAGACGAGTTCAATATCAACATGAATGTCGGCTTGGAGCATTTTGAGCAATTGTTTGCATGTCCTGTATATATAGGACAGTATCGGTATATTAGACAGCGGGTTCCTAGATATGTACCCCCTGAGCTCTCGTACCGTTACCTTCAGGTTATCATTTAGTTTCCGAAGGCAAGGAAGATTACAGAGGTGAGATACTTCCTACTCATGAGTGATAGCTATCCTGGTCGATACACTTCTGGGGAAGTCTACTCTACATGTACCAGGAACAAGTGGTTGCTGTTGTAGCTACTGGTATTGAGACCGGCCCCGGGCTAGACTTGGGGGATTCTGTTGGGTCGATAGTCATCTTGGGCTTGCTTGGGGACTTCCCGTGACTAGCGCCTGACCTGCTTCGGCTTCCCGATGGCCAGCTTGCTCGGCTATTGCACCTCAACTTTATGATGGCATTCGTCTCCGCCGTTATGCCAAGTCGTACATGTATACAGCCTGCCTGTAGTTACATTATACGATCACTGCAAAGTTAATTTCTGGCACTTTTCCTAATCCTGATCCACATCCGCTCGTACAGCCAATCCTTCATTTTTGACTACCCCTGTGCAGCCCCAACGACAATCATACTTCGAAATTTACCCAACTATATGTTTGCATCTGTAAAGCTCAATCTAAATGTAGCCTGCCCGAGACATACCGTATCTGAGTTGTTTGCTGACCCGCTGCAGGAGACCGACCTCAATTGGGAGGTTACCATTGAGACTTCCTTGAGGTTACCTCAACTGCAGCCAAGATAGCCAAGGCGATTGGCTCCCGCACACGTGGTACTTGCTGCTGCGTGTGGGGTTGCATACTACTGGGCGTGGGTTGCATACTCGATCGCGGGGGTACAGTATACTTTGCGATTTGGGAAGAATGAGTTGGGCACGCGAGACAGGGCCATTAATAGGGCAGATTGGTACATCGGTAAGTACGTATACGTAGGGGTGCCAGCCAGACTATACATGGGAGGTTTCGTGTACCTAGGCGCTTAGTACCTTTGTACCTTATATGGATACCTAATATGGATGTTCAACAGGGAGCTCATACGTAAGCATAGATACAATGGGCATTGATGCAAGCATGCGGCGAAACAACATCTGGTTGACCAGGGTCAATTCACTCCAATAGGGCCGGAATGCTTCGGGGACTTTAGTATGTAGTAGCACCCAGCTCCAGCCGAATCCGAAGAGAACCCTCCATTTGATCGTACATTCTAGCCAAGACCCATCTACTGTAGTTCTGGTTGGCACGACCCAGATTCTACGGTACGCTAGTCAATAGAATGGTAGGGTCGTGGCAGACAAAGCCAACCAGACAAGGGCAAAGCTTGTTTTCGCGACCGGAAATAGGCACTGTACCTAGTGCCTGCTAGTAGCACGTGCGGAGTCATGTACAGGGGTTCCATATCGGGTTCGCACTGCATTTTTAGTGGTGGGCTCCACCGGTAGAGTACTGTATAATGAATGGAAACCTATAATGAATGGCAACCAGACTCTTGTACAATACAGTACCCTTCAGCTTTCACGGATACCAGACAAAGAACGAGGTAGATTGCGAGCATGCGTCAACTAGGTATCTACGGTACTACGGGAAGGTGACAGTCCAGGCTCCTCCAAGTCGAGTTGCCATCCCTGCACTGATCCGTCATAGCCGATGCGCTTATGCATCAGGCGAGGGTACGCAATGGAAACACGTCCACATCCGACTATCCGACACAGCTGAGATCGTCTCTGAAAAATTCGGTATAAGAGCTATCAGAATGTCCAAGATTTTATGACAAGGAATCCTTTGGCGGCGTGCTGCATAGGCGTCGCCCAGCACTCTATCTGGATACCTACATGATAACCTACAAATTATACCACTACTCGGGTGATTATATCTATAGTGGCTTCACTATATACTTATATACTTACCATGAGCCAGCACCCGCAACTGGTGGGTCAGATGACCGAACCGCCACCTTACTCCCCACGCATCATCGACTACCCTCCCCCCAACCCCGAACTCCCTCCAGTCGAACTTCGAGCATTGCAAAGACCGACTCCTGCTCACTTACCAGATCAACGATTAGTTGCTCTCAATCATCAACAGGCAACTGGAGATGAGGAGTCAAACACTTCTCATGACGAATCACATGCCTATCCACCATCGTATGTACCACCTCACGGAAAAGATGATCCCGAAATAGAAATCGTTTTTACACCCCGGTCTCCTCCTAGGTCTCGACCAGGATCATGCTGTACTAGGCGGTGTTGCGTGTTCGTATTCTTCATCATTATTATTGCGGTGGGAGTACCAGTTGGGTACATTATGGCGAAGAAAGCGCAATTCGATGAGAAACAAGCGGGGAAACATAAATTGGGAACATAGGGTTACAGGACGCAGTCGGGATATTTATATATTAAGGTTTATTTGGGACACCACCTACGCTGCAAAGGGCTGGGTTGGCAGAAAGAGCATCGGGCGGGAATTTTGGGATGGGGTTAGAGATGGCGAAGGATTGCGGTGGCTATCCTGGGATTTCCATTGATTTTATCGACACTGCCGAGGACTGGATAAACCGCCGTCGGTAGAGAATGTCGGTATGTGGTTATGGCTATTGATGCACGGTACTCTGCGGCTGGATTGGCGGGCACCCGTATATATTTATGAACGAGGCACCGGGGTACTCAAGTGGAACTCGGGACCTGTGTTACATCCCTTATTCGGAATATTTCCTTCCGACTTTGTTCAGGCGAAGTCTCGGAACAGCCATGACCAAGGGACAGCATCCTTGCGGCTACCCCAATACCAGATGGAATTTTGAGGTATATTTTTATATTCTCCTTGTCTATTGGAGCAGGGATTGATGGGTTTTTAATTCTTATGTTCGTCCTTGTTTTGTATTATATACCAAAAGAATCTCTTCTGTAATCTATGTCATTTCAATTTACACCCTTGTCTCGTTTACATCCCAGGATCATGCATCTCCGGCATCTACCAAGCCTTGAAGCGATCTTGATTCCGGTCCAGATCTAGAGACGTACGATACAAGCGAGGAACACGTGGATGCGTTACATGGTGGCGGTTATACATATCGGCGCGTGGGTTATTCCGAGGATGGAATGTCGGATCGATCCATCACTTACTGGAAAAATCTTTCGTGAAGTGGAGTGGAGTGGTTGCTAGATGTATAGTATTACGAAACAGGCCATGTATATCACCCTCGGGGCGGAGGGAAATGGCTAGACATAACATACCCATGGTCAGATTCGACGAATTCGAAGATATATGCATTGTATGTTCAAGCAGTACATGCATGACTACCTCTGTGAAAGTGTGTAGAGTATTTTACCTATTTGGCAATGTACCTGGGTACCTGAATAGAAGCTGTGTTTCTACACTGTCTGGTTGGTGACCTGTACATATGTCAATGTGTCGGAATGCATGGTTCAACGGAGGGTGTAGTACCGGAGCCGCCAAGGTCAACGGCATTCACCGGCTTTGTACTTGTAAGATACGTCATAAAACTAGGCTAGGCTGCATGCAGGCTAGGCACAGCTATTCTGCATATTGACAGTGCAAGGGCGCCTGGTTGGCCAAGTCCACTGTCAATATGCAGAATAGCTGTCCTAGCCTGCATGCAGCCTAGCCTAGTTTTATGCGTCCCGGACACTTTCTGAACCAGACTGTATGTACGAGGTTATGCAAAGTGCCCCGGGTAATCGGCAATTGCGATAAAAGGTGTTTCACACATCGTAGATTGCCGCAAATAACTTATGCATCAGCAGTTACAAAATCTGTACTCCGTACGGTGGTTCCGTGTTGCCGCACAGTGGTGTGGGAGTTATCTCTGATCTCACTGGTCGGCTACATGTTGAATGTGCGCCCGTTGTTGCGTGTGGTTGTGGGCCAATATCCTGCTAAGGTGGATTTCCATGAGATTCCGGGGACTAAGAGCTCGCCCAACCATCTGACCATCAGCCGAAATGCTTTGTTCTAGGCATACAAGGGCAATCAGTAATACCGGTAGATTACCGGTACTCTATGATCGGATCGATCCATTATGCAGGGACTACCACGTGGGTAGCCAAACATTTTGGTTCCCCAGTGAGGGACCGGGATTTGGCTGTACGTGGCGATCGCGATAGGATTCTCTGCGACACATTAATGAGGACTTTGTTTCCTAGCAGAGACCTGTATCGTTGTTCTCGATCCCACCGTATCGTGGACATTTAAAGGTTATATTGGTAATATTATTATTATTATTTAATTTGGTAAGGACTGACCTTGGTATAAATTCCGTCACGCACTGCCCCTCCATATTCCCGCTACCGCTACCGTATACATATCGTGACTGTTACCGACGTCTACATACATACCCTTTCAAGGGACACCTATCTCAAACCTACATATAGTCTGGCCACCCACCTTTCCTCCACATCGTGAACCATCCCAGTCAACACGGAATCAAGTGCCTGTAAATTAGATTCTATTCAAGGATTGCACTGGCGCATCTATGGCAACTACTTCTCAACATGTGGCCGAACTAGTCTCATGTGGGATATCCCCAAAGCCCCTCTACACTATCGATGGGAATAACAATATCTGCATGGTGAGTACTGCTTCTCACACGTCTGAATCACTTACATCAAGCTCATTCAACATCAAGACGAATGGAACCAATATTCCTCGTCAAGCCACCGAAGAGAATGTTACTACTACCGGTAAGATACAGATGGCACCTGCCGATTGCGACGGTGAAGAAATTATCCAGCGATTTATCTCCATTCACGCCGGTCTAACGGAGCTATATCCGAGCACCCAGCCATGTGAAAGGACGACTGCGCTATTCAGTGAGCTATTGCGATTATGTACGGCTCCATACAATGAGGCTACATGAAACGCTGTTCTGAGCGACCAACGTATCACGCGAATTATCCCAGACCTTAGAAAGTACAATGCAGAGCTCGAAGGGGTGCTAGAGACGTACTGGGCAAGGAGAATGTTGGAATCTTTTAGTGTGGGCACCGAACCCTCTCCTTCGGATCCGCTGAACTCAGGTGTGGTCGACATATCTTCAGCCCCATCCCAACACTCAACCACCGAAACACAGGAGAGTGGTTACGTAGCTGCTATCACCCTCTTGAAACAGTACCCTCCTTACCAGAACTACGTCGATATCGTCCGTCTTGAGCTCAATGCTATTATGTCTGTATCTGACCCTACCGACCCCCCGCGGAACTGGGCATTTCTGGGCTCTGGCCCAATCCCATTAACCTCTATATGTCTGGCCCAACTGCTAGATCCTTTATGTACGGTTTCCGGGTCCCCCAGTCCCACGGAGAAACCTCCCTGGCCACGGACACAGTCAGGGCACCAGGGTAGCCGCATTTCCGAGCACAATGACGCAGCTTTGGTGCAAATCCACAACATTGATCGCTGTTCGACCGCAATTGCTCTCTCATCACAGCTCTGCCAGAAGTTGGGACGCCTCACCCGTTGCCTCACTTTTGAATGCACAGAAGCGTCGGATTGCATTGATCTTAGCTCATTCGATGTAGTCTGCCTCGCCGCTCTGGTTGGAAGAGAGACTGTTGAAAAGCTCGGCATCATTGCATCAGTTGCAGCCAGGATGAGGCCAGGGGCGTTGTTGGTCTTGAGGAGTGCACATGGAATGAGGAAGTTGCTTTGTGCTGTGCTAGAGCCTGCAGCGATGGTACAGAAGGATGGCTCCGGGATTGTGCCGTTGGTGGTTGTGCATCCGTGGAACCACGTGCGGAACTCGGTGGTCGTGGCGAAGGTTGTGCGATACTAGGAGCCCACCAACACAATGCACAAACGAACATCGTATGTGGGCAGAGCTTGTCCCGGCCTAGCGAGGAACATTCCGAAATTACTTTGTACTGTTTGTATGAATGTTATTATATAAGGGGATATGCCTCGTTGAGATCAATCTGTATCTGTACTGACAATGAGCATATTAATGATATAAAGCGAGGGGGTTGCTTTAGTATGGAGGTCTGAATCGTATGGACCCTAGATCCGTCTGTGGATATATCCCATCATTAGAAAATTGATATTTGTGCGCATTTTTTGGTGGATGTTCTCGTGGGTAGTGACTGTGCGAAATTTCGTTTATCGGTATACCGGATGCCGGGTTCCTTACCCTCAACCTGTCCAGCTTCCCGAAATCTAAACTTTCAATTGCCGTGAGCATCTTCAGGCCCTAAAGTCTGTTAGATGCCCGTATAAATAAAGGCGATGCAATAAACTCTAGTAGCTCCCATCCCATTTGCAGGACATTTTACTTCCTTTGACGTTGGCGAACCAATATTGGTATTGCGAGCAGCGAGCAGCGATCAGCATGAATATGTATCATAGTGATTTTGCTGGGGGAATTCCCATTAGCATACAGCAAAGACTCCAAACTCCCTCTTCCCGAACCCTGGAAGATCCTGAGCAAGGGAGATTTCAGCAAGTTACCGCTGCGTGCGAGTGGGTTAGGCCTGCATCCGGTGCAACTTAGTGATCTTTTCAATTATGATCAGAGTTATCGGGTACTACGTATGGGGCTTACTCGACTAGTTGACTGGCTCTGATTTGTTGTATTCTTCTATTCTGGCCCTGGGGATTTGATTCTTGACACTAGGGACACCCGTAATGTTGGTCCGTCACGTGAGTTAACTCTACTCTGCCGGGTTATGTCCCGGATATATGTGCAGCACGTACTTGGACTTTTTGGTCATTTTTATCATACCAGCCCCAATGGTACTCATCTATGCCTAGCAACAAAGGTTCTTGGACCGAGTATTGGGGATCTACTTAACCGCCCTGGCGGAACAATATAGACTTGACTAGATACCCTACAAGCTTAGTCCGGAGTAGCAATTATTGGCTTTGCAGTGTATTCATTACATGAGAGCTGTTCATGGAGGTAAACAGTTTCACACTCCACTGAGGTTTTTTGTAATAACAGTCTCGTCTAATGGGAATCTGCTGTCCTGGGCTGGATCAAGAAATGGAGAGCAAAGTCCTTCGTAATGTGCATTAGCCACTGAAACAAGATGTGTGGCGTAAGTAAGGGCGGACTTTGCCCTCAGGGCGGGGGATCTATGGGAACTAGATTGCCTATATTGGCCCCAGCCTCTCCAAGGAACCAAGGACGTACCCAGAGTATATGTTTCGTGAGTAGTATACAATCGCAAGATTGTTGGGTAACTAACCGGGTGCCCAGCGTCCAGAATTGGAGATTCTACTGCAACCATGTCCGGGTACTCCACTCCCGTTCCGCGCCCCCGAGAGAATTCTTCCCTCAACTCTGAAGCCTTATCGGGTGAGAAAGTCGACATCTGGAGGATGGGGTATTTGGTATGCCTGGCTCAGATAGCTTTGTAAAGTTTCTAGAGCTGACTATGGATATTCACAAATAGATACTTTGACTTGTGATATAGGGTCTGCCGTGGACCTAGATCGGCGTAGGACAGATAATGTAACAACAAGCTAACCGCCCTCTTTTACAATTACATGATCTCCCTGGGCCCCTCCCAGCATCAATCGCCCAGATTTGAGTGAGATTTAAGGGATATTTTGATTCCCGTGAGCGGCAAATACATAATATACCTACTGGTGTGGACGACGTAGTCAAACCGTGCGGGAATGTATTTTGGACAGCCACCCACATAAAAGACATGGAAGATGCAAAGGCAGAAGATTTGCATTCCGTGCTGACGAAGGTTTAAGGTGTAATCCTGCTGAGCGAGTCGGTGCAGGGGAGAACCATGGTTGGCTGCTGGAAGGTATCAAGTCAAAGAGTCTAGCCTAAAGGACCAAAAGTGAGAGGCGAGTAAAAATAAAAGAAAAAAAAAACCCTGAATAGATGTGAATCCTTATCTTAGTCTTCTCTGGGGGTTTAAACATGGTGCTTCGTTTATTGTCACATGATTGTAGAAGAGTTGTGCCTCGGGCTTAAGCGAGGAATCACAAAATTGACCAAAATTTAGCTCTGTGTAAATTAAGAAACAATAAAAAGATCTCTCAAGTATCCCCAGGACTGACAACTTTTGAATATAGACCATGATACATCTATATTCTAGGCTCCAACTGCATGATATAGCCATATGATTGCCATGGGCTTCTAGAGTATTCAGGGTAACTCGAATAGAGTTCAGCCAGTCTCTTAACGGCCTATTGGGGTTCTGCAAGATTAACACAAGTTATGCCAACCAGATAGATCTCCCCTCAAGATACCGACAGCTAACTATTCTGACCGATGTATCTCCGCCAGAATTTTGTCGGGTTTGGTAGCTTCTTTGTCAGCAAATATTTGGGGCAAAGTAGTAGGGCCATAGCAACGGCATGATCTTTCCGAAGAAAACAAGGCAGCAATAGGCTTGCGGAATCCGACTCAATCTCCACAGTCACCGTCGATTGATAAGCCCTCCTCAGCAGCTCCTCGCGGAATGAGCCGGGGCTGAAATTTCCAGTGAGCACCTTTGCTAATTTTAGAAAATAGGTGAAAGTCCCCGCCGATAGTCTGGTTACCCATACGAGGATGCAGCTAGACTATGAATATGAGCTTAGAGCTTCTTAAGAGAAAGAAATAGTGGTTCTAAAGCATATAGAAGTTTCAGGACCCCTAAGTACATTAGAATGATCATTTTTAACAACTGTGTAAAGCCTCCGGAAGCCTTTGTCCTAGTATTATGCCCCTGACAAAAATAATGCCAAAATAATTCATCAGGCATTGATTTTGTTTACAAACGGCTTCGATTCATCATGAATGTACTGTCTTGAGGCTCTTAAATATGCCAAGCTTGCAATGGTGAATTGTTTTGACTACGTATTGTACGAACTGTGGAAAGTACATGCATATCTATTTATACGCCAATCTAATTTGATTGGATGTTTCCACACCCATGTACTTACAGAAGGAAGTGCTCCACAATAATCGACCGTCTACTTACCAACTCCGAAATTTCCTATACCAGTTGTTTTCCAACCACACGAAACCAAGCCAGACTACACGAAACAGACATAACGTTCGTCTTGGGAGCGTAACGGTGTCGAGATTCAGCTGCCGTACATATATATACGCATCCAGCTACAGGGTTTCTGACTATCATGTCTTCTCAACATGACGACCCCATCATCTCATACTTGATTGATCATCTTTTCTTGCCTCCGCGGATAAATGATGATTGGCTTAACACTGCCTGTGCAATTGACATGGAGAGTGATAATCGTATTAACCAAGCCGAATTGGGCTTGCTATCCTTTGTCCATACGGCTGTGTGTAGATTCCGTGACCGCGGCATTTTGAATACCCCCACCGCGGTTGAGGGGTTAAAACGGGCAGAGAAGATGCTACGGGTCATGCGAAAGCTGCAAGCCTCCCCACCCGGATCACCTCAGTTTGAGTCCTTTCTGATGGAAGAACTTACGGGTATGGAAGAGGGTGGTATGTATACGTTTCAGTTCTATTCAAATGGCCATATATCTTTTATGTTGATTTCTTGAACACATAACCCCGTGCCATACTTGTATTTATCAATGTTGACGGCATGTGGATTGATTGGTATAGATGTTGTAACTCTCCATGTTCGAGCGCGCAACGCTGCGGTCATGCTTCGCCACTGTGGATCCACGGTCGCATTCTCCTGCTTCGGAGTATCTCTACCACCATCTGATGTTCTGACGTCTCCCTGTCGCTTGGAGTGTTCCTATCCCTCCACCACTATATCAATTTCTTCCAGAACATTTTACCTACAGAATTTCTTGGAACAAATCATCAAATTTCTCTCCAGTCTAAGTGCTGCATCGCTTGCCACTCAATTTCACCCAGATATGGATATAGCCATTTACCAATCGTATGACCAATCGCATGATGGACAAAGCCGGCAAAGCCTAGTCGATACCTGGCAAATTGACCTGCAGGATCACAGGGCGCCAACTTACATAACCGAGTTTCTTACTGTTCTTACTGACCTTCTCCGTCGGGCCGGTGATGATGTAAATTTGGGCTTGGGGCCTGATGACCAGGAAGCAAAAGTTTCAAAGAGGATTGCAGACGAAGTACTCATAGCTGGTGCCGGGAAGCGGTTCTCGTGCACTCCAGATTGCCTGCCGCATTCCGAGGAGATCCCGTGCACAAAGACCTGGCGGCGCTCTCCAATGTGGCTCGTCCTCCGTGTCGCTCTTCAAATAAACCTGCTGAACCCCCCAGACTCTGGAGCGAGCTCTAGGTCAACCCCGCATTGGGAATATAAGATTCTTATCCTCTACATCCTAACTGCATTACTTGGAGCAGTGATACAGTCTGATGACCCGAAGTGGTCATCTGAGCACCTAAGCCATATGTCACGAAAGCTGGCTTGCCGAGCAGCAAAGTTAGAAGGGACCGGATTGGCAATTCCAACCATGTTACAAGACTTTGTTTCCAAGACCGTCCGCCGCACAACCTGTGTTTTGAATATGCGGTTTGCTCAAGTGCAAGCTGCCACAGTTAGGCAGTTGAATTGGCCACTTGTGGGGGAGATCGATACACATCAGGATACCGAATTGAAGATGATGAACAGTAGAAGCTATATCAAAGGCGTTCTAGAAGAATATCACAACAACAGTGCAACCCTTGAAGAAATCCCTACTTCGTTTCCAACAAATGAATCCCCAAGGATTTATCACGACGCATCAAGATCCCAGATGATTTTTCGTTGTGTGGAGGAACTCGAGGGATCCGTTAGGACTAATGATGTAACGAATGCAGATGCAAGGCTCGTGTGGAACGATATTGAACTATGGGTGGAAACGACGTTAGAAGACTTCGCCATCGCGAATAGCAATTGCGAGGAGGCATGCTGCAGCCTGTCCCGACTCCTTGCATCATACACCTATATCTCAGATATCGACAGATATATTAGTGGCTACCGTTCTGACCCAGTGGGCGCTTCCATCGCCGTTCTGACCGCAATCGAGCTATGGGTAGCAATTGACAGAATCGCAATTTCCATCATACCACTTCTTAAAGAATACCCCTGTGAAGTTGACCCAGATGATGATCTCTTCACGGTCCTCCTTCTTCCTAAAAAGGCCCAAATGGAGCGACTCCAGAAGGTCAGAGGCTACCTGCAGAATAGGGTATCCAGAGCCACTTATCCCAGCATCTTCAATGGTTATCATAAAATCGATAGCTCTATGGGGCCAGCCATGCCCGTGGATTGCAACACCTTTTCCGTCCGCTACTTTGACCAATCACTCCCGCACCAAACACTCCGTGATACAATCGTGAAAGAGGCATGTGAGCAAACTGCCGCGGATCAAAAGAACAAGAGAGTGAAGGTGGATCTGCCTTTCGCTTCAGATACACCAAAAGCCAAAGCCATTGTTTTTGAACTAGACCCTCCAGTTGTATTTGCTACATGGCGGGACGCGACATTTAGAGCGACCTTGGGTTTTCCTAGATTTGAGCATGATCCTGAAATGTGTACCGTTGACATTGGTGAGTTTAAACCGGATCGTGATATATTTTCACATGATAACTTCATTCCCGATGACAAAGTCCTAGCTGGGCATTATTCTCCGAAATTCAGCCTTATTATACTTGGCGCCGTCTACTGCAGAGGGAGAAGCCTGGACAACACCTGGATATATACACGCAATGCAGCTGGAATGATGGACATAGATTGGAGTGCAGTAGGGCTCAACTATGTAATGCTAGGGCTACCTTTGCACTTCAGGCTGCAGAAATCCCAGTGCGACTACAACACAATTGGGAGAAAACAGCAGCACATCCTCTTGACAACTCTAATTGGCAGCTACCAGAAGAGAGCTGAGGATTACTGTACATTCAACTTCGCGGACCTATTACTCCTACGATGTGAACGTAACAATTATTCTAAGAAACGTGCACGTGTATATAAGCGCACGTTCGATGGCCCATCGCCTAATTCTGCTGTGCGGATTAACCAAGAGAAACCCCCTGAGTATGTCAATTGCAATTGGTTGCCACATCAATATTACGCTTTCAATACCATGCTGTTTGGTTCCAGGCTCCGATGGCTCAACATGCTCCGCGAGGTCAAGACCCACAACCCCTGCCTAAATTCTAATAATGTTGATGTTTTGAGAGCATTTCTCCAGGGCTGTTGGCAAACGGGGCCACAGACTAGTACATCTAACTTTGGAACACATTTACGAGAGACCCACGAGATCCTCAGCGATATTGGTTTCTGCAACCAAATGCTCGATGCATTGGAAAGCAACTTGAGAGTAATTATTCCAACTTGGAGTCAACACCTAGCCATGCAGGTGATTATTTCGTTAGGAGCCCGCATACTCTCGTTAGCCCAAGCTCCCCAAATCCAGACAAGAGCAGCTTACCTTCTAAGGCTATGTCGTGCTGTATGCATTGATTGGTTGGTGGGAATCTCTCGATACATAAAGTCACCAACAATCGATTACTCAAGTCAGAGGGACTGGCAAATCAGAGGTCTCCTTATTGTGGTCACTTGCCGCCAGACTTTCGATGTGGACCTTTGCGTCTCCACCACCGTTTTCAATTCAGAGCGAGATCTAGGGGACTTTATTGAATGTGCAGTTTGGCCCTCTATATATAGCTTGCGTTCTTGGAGCTTTGGAACTGAAGACACTCTATATACTAAGGTAGGGGGGGGCCTCACAATGGAAGAGCTCCAGGACTACATGTCACACAATGGGTACCTGCTCGCTCGTGATACGAGAATGGCACATTCAATAGAGCCGCATTTGCGTCACCTTGTCCTCACCAACAACGATTGGTTTCATTCCGCAATCGAAAGAATCGTGCCGGGTTATATTCCTGGTGAACGGTGGAATGTACTGGCCGCACCGAACGATCGTTGGATAACTACTCGATCAGGGGGTAGTACGTCAATGACCCTTCATTATAATCTTTTGAAGGGAACTTTGTTTGTCGATGGCGAAGCTGTTGGGCAAGAGCTTCCAGAAGATTACACTGAAGACCCCCTTTACGATAGAATATTTGCAGGGGTAAGATGCACTTCGAATAGTTGGGAGAATTGGTATCTGATCACACAGTTATTCAAGCGGACCTTCCGGGTTTCCAAGGCAGACATACCCGGTATGAGGTTTCGGACCATTCACCCTGTGTCAGCATCAGACTCCAAGCTAGTAGTAAGTAAAGCACACCGACCCATATCTCCTTGAACCCTCTGATTGATATATCATATATATAGTTGTACTTTGCAATGCGCGACGAAGACCTGATAATCCGAACTAAAAGAGGTGCTGATATGCATGAGATTATCTGCCATACCCGACTTAAGCATGATTTCCCAAAGACTTTGCTTGATCCATACCTTCACCTGTTGGACTTGAACCGGCGAAAGCTCGAGTTTCAGCCATGGAAAGGAAGTGGATCAATCTGGGATTTCGCAGATTCCGATTGGGTAATTACTATATCTCAGTCTACTAAACAAACATGGTCAGCATATGGTCAACGTACGCTTCCCTGTGGCCGTGAGCTGCGAATGATCGACTACCATAGCCCCACTCAAACTGCCCTTGCTGAGATATTTCACGCGATTGAGAAAAAAAAATACATTGAACTCTCCTTCTCTATAGAGGAAAACAAGGTTTATTTGACGCTGATACGGTATAAGCTCGAGTTTGCTTTTGATGGCACCCACACCGAAAATACCCAAATCGCATGCCAGACGTTTCCAGGAATGGTGGTTGATCTACAACCCCAGATTGGGCAAGACATTCGAACCCTGTATGGGCTTGAAACATATCTAGTGCTTCGCGAGGCCCAGATTCCACTCACCCACGCGCGACGCACTGTCATAATTCCAGAAGGGGAGGTGCTCTGTTCTCACAAAACTTCTGTTAACGTTAGAATCAATGTCGGCGCCAGCATCGTCCCCAACGAGCGTACGGATATCGTCGTGTATCACTTGTATTCAGTTGACCACCTTCTAGGTCGTTTGGTTTCAAACGGGGACACACGGAGCCTGTTATACCTGAGTTACCTGCATGCGTTAACCTCGTATTGCCTCCGAGACCCGCTCACGGGATTGACGGGCACCCAACAAGCTCTGGAAAACCTCCAAGACGCACGTGTGTGGAGTCCTCCTATATCAGAGCTAGATCATATGTCCAGTTACAGCCCAACGTTCGTCATTCTACGACTACTGAACAGGTTAGCTCCTCAACGAAGGCACTACGTTTCCAAGAACGCCGCATGCGCGCAACTAGTCTATCGGTCCCCGAACGCACTATTTAGTTACCAGTATGTAGGGCTCTATGCCATCACCCAATCTGTTCTGGAACGCTGGCGGGACGCGGCCTTTGAGATTACCCTTCAAGAGGGTACTACAATTCAAACATTATCTTTTAACGACCAGGATGACCAGGCCCTTCAGGAACGAGAGGCAGCGAGGGAGGCGGCGTATCTAGGAAAGGATCATGGAGGAAAACAAATTGTGAGAACTATGCAAAGTCTCCTACCATCGCTCAATGTCAAGCCCCCGACGGAGCCACCCAATCCCTCATCCCACGAGGAGTCGATCGCAGAGATTGAGTTTGCAGATCCCGATCCACTAAGGACGTTGCTGGATAGATTTTCCTCAAGGGCAAATGGGGTCCAACGCCAATACTCAGCGGATCTCGAAAGGAGTTGGAGGGCCCTTCACTCGGCCAACGAACCCTCCACTGATCGCAAGCCACTGGCCACATTACCTACTGTTCAGGACATGGAAGATTATATGCAGCTATCGCTCGAGTATTTACAGGAAATTCATAGAATGATTGCTGAAGCACTGGCTCCTCATGGGGATGCATCGGCACCCGAAGCACTACTCGACCTAGTTGGTTTGCAGCCGCGGATTTCAGCAAAGAGTATACTACTTCAATTGCAAGAGATGAACAAAGACGAGTTCAAGGTGGCACCAGAAAGGAAGCAGGTTTTAGTCTCGTTCGGGATATCCGTTACTCTATATCAGCGAGCGCGTCGGATGTATCGGGCTATGCGCCAGGGGGATATACAACTCTTTACTAAAGAGTGGGGAAATAAGGGTCATGTAGCCTGGGATCCTCAGCGCTTCCCTGAGTGGATCCTGTTCGAAATCGAGAATGATTTATTAATCAGGCCAACGCAAGCTAAAATAGCAAGGGAGATGATTACACCTCGCGCACAGGGCAATTTTGTGATGCAGCTGAACATGGGGGAGGGGAAGTCATCTGTCATTGTTCCAATCGTTGCTGCATTCTTGGCGGACGGACAAAGGTTTGTGAGAGTTGTCGTTCTGAAACCATTGTGGAACCAAATGTTTGACATGCTGAGGCAAAAACTCGGTGGGTTACTAAATCGGCGGATATATCACACCCATGTTTCGCGTCAACGAGTCAACACTAACCCTCGCAAGATCAGTATAGTGCTACGAATAAGGGATATATTCCGGGAGTGCCAGAAGAATGGGGGAATTTTCTTGACACAACCGGAACATCTACTTTCTTTCAAACTAATCATTGCTGAGATGCTATGTATCGAGAAGGATTCCCGACGGCTAAATCAACTTCTCCAGACCCAGTATTGGCTTGACGAATACGCTCGAGACATATTTGACGAAAGTGACGAACTGTTGCATCCCCGATATGAGCTCATCCATACAACAGGCATAGAGCAGCCATTGGAGCTTGGTGCAAAACGCTGGGGCATGGTCTTCAAGATATTTGATGGAGTAAAAAAATACATATCGAAGTTCAAGAAGGAATATCCGTCTGCAATAGACCTAACTGAGAGGGAGGATGCGCCTGGAAGTTTCCCTTTTGTGCGCTTGCTCGGGAAGAATGTTGCGTTGGAGTTGATGAAGGAGGTCGCAGTCAACATCATCACTGAGAATCTTGTGGAATGGCTCCCCCCAGAACACATCTGTGACCAGCGAACCATTGATCTAACAGTCAATTATGTCATCGACAAAAATGCAAAAGAGGATATTTTGTCAAATTTTGACGAGATTCCACCACCCATTCTATTGCTCAAGGGCTTGATTGGCCATGAGATCATAGCTTTTGTTTTACGCGAAAAGAGATGGCGCGTAGATTATGGGCACCACGATTCTAACTTGGCTGTTCCCTACCGTGCGAAAGACAGCCCGGTTATTGGAGCGCAATTTGCTCATCCCGATATTACACTTGCTTTGACGTGCTTGTGCTATTATTACCAAGGGCTTACAGAGGATCAACTATGGTTTTGCTTTGGCCTTTTGAAAGATGTTAGAAATCCGGAGAGTGAATATAGTTCCTGGATCCAGGAATGCAAAAAGTGCCTCCCTCCTCCTCTATGGCGCCTTGATGGAGCTAATCTTGCCATTGAGGATTATGATGATCACCAGTGGTCCCACACACTTTATCCTATGCTCAAATTGTCCAAAAGAGCCATCGATTTCTATCTTTCATTGGGGGTATTTCCGTCTGAATCCCGAGTGTTTACCTCTAAGCTTTCAACATCTGCCTGGGATCTTGCAGAGAAGCGAGCTCAACCAACAACTGGATTTAGTGGTAGCAACGATCATCGATACCTCCTTCCACTGTCAATTGAGCAGTTCGAATTTGACAGTCACGTCCACACAAATGCCAAGGTGCTTAGCTACCTCCTTCAACCAGAGAATAGATTTTATCAATGTGTGCAGACAGTAGATGGTGAACCACTGTCGGGACGGGAATTAATACTAAGAATGGTAGATCAGCAAAATTGGGCAATGGGACAGATTCAAGTCATAGTGGACGTAGGTGCACAAGTTCTGGATATGAAAAACAAGCGCACTGCACAGTATTGGCTTTCTGAGGCAGCAAAGCGGGATTCAAAGTGGATAGCAGCGCTATACTTCAATGGTAATGCGGAGCTTACGGTGGTTGACAAAGAGGGAAGAAAACAGTCTTATCGGTCGTCACCATATGTTGCTACGGAGAATATGACTAGGTGCTTAGTATATTTGGACGAAGCATACACAAGAGGTACGGATATCAAGTTGCCAGGGAATAGTGTGGCGGCAGTGACCTTAGGGCCACGGATGACTAAAGACAAACTGGTACAAGGTAGTTAATCCTTCTATTTACATACTACAATATTTACTATATGTCGTTGAGGTTCGAATATTTACTTACATGCTTCACCTTTTGATAGCTTGTATGAGAATGAGAAATCTTGGCCACGGGCAATCTGTGTGCTTTTTTGCCCCACCCGAGGTCCACCAGAAGATACTCGGTTGGTCTCTTGAGTCATGTAATGAGTGCACTCAAGATTTGCGCGTCGAAACAATTGATATTCTATCATGGGTTATGCATGAGACTTGTGTCCAGACTGAGCAAAACCTATCACTCTGGGCCAGAAATGGTATTTCCTACCAGGCTCGGCAGAGTACTAGTAGATGGGGAATAGATTCTTTCAATCAGGAGGCCTATAGTAGTGCGTGGATAGAGGCAGCTGTGGAGTCCAAAACTCTTACCGAGATGTACAGTTATTCTAACGAAGCCGAGTCGAACTCTCTACTGCGTATAATTGAACGGAAATCGGATGACGATCAATTACGCAGTCAAAAACAGGAGCTGGGCAAGATCAAAGCGCGCTGTGAGAATTACCAGATTTCGTCATCTCAGAACACGTCTTTGGAACAGCTGCAAGAACGTGAGGCCGCCCGATCGCAAGAGCACCAACGAGAAGATCCAAGCACTATACCAGATGTGTCATCTGAAGCGCCCTGCGCACACAAACTTCACCCACGTCTTGTCCAGTTCATTAGAACTAGCACGCGACCGCCCCTCCCCAACACCCCGGGTTCACCATTCCGCACCCTCGCGCAAACACTAGAGCAGACCTCCTTGAGGAATCATATCGGGGAAGATCCCTGGACAACCCAAATTCTTACCACTGTTGACTTTTCTAGATCTCTGAATTTTGACTCAGACACTTCAATGTCTGAGCTGGAGTCTGAGGTCGAGTCTGAGGTCGAGGCTAAGCTTGAAACTGACTTGCTCCTTCACCCCGTCATTTGGATCATGTCAACTCACGCTTTGCATAATAGTAACTACCCCACACTCATAATCGTTAGCCTATTTGAAGCCAATGAGCTTCTGCCCGCCATACGGGAGTCGAGTTTCGTCAACCTTTACATGTACTCTCCCAGAATGCAGAAAGCAGCAGTTGGTATCTTCGACCTGGTTTCCGGTCCAACCCCACCGTTTCCTGACAAACACCGCTCACACTCTATACACCCTGAGATGGAGGAATTGCTGATTCAGATAAATGTATACGCTGGGGGGTTATATTTTAGCAGTTATGAGATGTACCGCAAAACCTGTGCGTTTCTTGGTATGTGTGACATGGGTAAGGAACAACCAACATCATCTTCCATAGGATGGCAAAGACCACTGGCTGAATGTGGAGCAGGCAAACTAGACGATACGCATCCCGGAGATGACGCCCAGGTTTCAGGGAATGAAGGAGGAGCAGTTACGGCTCAACCACAAAGAACCCGGTGGGAATATTTGAAACACCTTGTCAAGCTGCGGGCAAGGGGAGTCAATATTGAACACACTCACATGGGCTGTTTACTACGAGGGGAGATACTTCAAGAGAAGGAGTGGGGTGAGGAACGGGTAGTGGATATCAGTCCTGAAGAGGAGTCGAGTGATGCGGAAGATAATAATGCATATGGTGATGAGGACCCTATGGATATGGGTGATGCGGAAGATATCAATGCGTACGGTGGGGAGGACCCTGTGGATATGGGTGATGCTGAAGATATCAGTGCGTACGGTGGTGAGGACTCTATGGATATGGGTGATGCGGAATATATCAATGCGTACGGTGGTGAGGACCCTGTGGATATGGGTGATGCCGAAGATATCAATGCGTACGGTGGTGAGGACTCTATGGATATGGGTGATGCGGAAGATATCAATGTGTACCTTGGTGAGGAGCCTATGGATATGGGTGATGCCAGTGAGGAACTGGATTTTGGACTTGTATTGTAGGGGTGTGATGTGTACTTTGGAAATGTGGAAAATATGGGCGAGGGGTCGACAGATAGGAAGGAATAACGGTGCAAAGGGTATAGCAGGCAAGACAATGTCAAGATATCTTAATTAATATATATACTTGCCCTCTGGAACCAATATAGTATACATATGTACTTTTCTACTCTTCGTGAATTCGTGTATTAGACGAGGCAGGGCCATCTATTGCTTAAGGAGACCTTGATTGTCTCGATTTTGCAATTTTTATGAGTAGTTATCTGTCATTGTGGGGGCAAAACTTTATCATTTTCAATTTGGTAGCTATATCATGGCGCTGGTAGTCAGGTTCTGCATGGGGATATACAACTAAAATCGGAAATAATACACTCATCATAGAATAACCATTAATGGCACCGACAATACACATTGATATCGATACCATTCTACTTCGCCTGCTGAATCAATCTGTACTATCAACAATCAGCAGCGCTCGGAAACCTCATGCACAGCGTCTACGGCATGATCAGCAGCCTCTTCTTCGGCCTGTGGATTCTGGACAACTCTGGTGGGTCAAGGGTAAGGCCGTGGGTGAGGTAGGAAGTGTCCGCCAGTAGTGCATATTGGGTAGCTTGTCTTGGAGAAGAAGACAAATTTGATTATATTACACGTATTCACAATGCAAAGGGTGTTCGCGGTGAGTTATTAGGGTAGCGAGTGTGAGCTATTGACATTTATTTGTAGGTTTGACCTGGAGCTAGATTCCCGTTGTAGAAGGGAAGCAAGCTAGGCACGGGATGATAGCACGCTGTAGGAATTACCCTCACGTGCAGCGATATCACGGGGAACGCAGGAAGCCTGAATAGGATAATTGGGATATGCGGAATGAAACCGGGGTCCCTAATCAGGGCAATTGGAATAAGGTCGGAAGGGATAAAAGAGCTTGAATTCGCCCGGAAATAAAAGACGACAGGACAGTAGAACCATAGCATTCCGACTATAGCGATCTCTACATAGCCCTGACAAATATATTTCAAGATTCCCCCACTCATAAACCTCATTATCTAACACACGCCATCAAGTAAAGTGCTTGTACTTAGGTACATCAGATTAATGCAGGGCACCTACTCGCTTATTGCCTTGGTTTATTGCCAAGGACACGACCAGCACAGCGGTATGAAGCGGGGCTCCCTAGTTGATCGGACCCTCTTTGAGGACGAAACACTTGATTTTGTTCTACGAAAGTATTATCCCCATGCAGGATCAGGAAGGTAAAAAGTCTATCGAAAGAAGGGTGCGTACACAATTCCCAGTACATCAAATTGCGTTCTAAGCACCTGTTTCAACCCTGCGACTAACGTATACCTCGTCTATGTTGTTAGTTTGGGGTAGATAGTCGTCGTGGATATCTCCACGACAAGGAGGCGGATTATCCATGCAAACATATTGAGCAAATGTTTCTCCTGAGTTCACTTGCCGATCTGTGCCACGACCGTAGCACTGGTATTCGAGTTGTCGCCAAAGGGTTCCTCTCTGCTACGGGGAGATCTCTTTTCCTACCAGCTGTCCAATGGTTGAGATCCAACAACTATGATTTTGGTACGGCATATTATATTGCCTCTACGGTATTCGTGAAGGTCTCGCTGAATGGCCAAGAAATCATTCCGGAGATTTCTAGCTCGAACTTCATGAGAGAGGTCTTGGACGCCGTGGAGAGACAACAAGAAAAACGGGATGATTTTCATGTTCGTCAGGGTTATGCTGGGACTGAGGTTATCCATGCCCCGTACAAAACTTTACCACGCCGGATTTGGGACGTCAGAAGCAATCGTGTGATTTTATTTTCTTATCTCACCATTAAATCAATTCAACTGGATCCGAGTTCCGGGGTATGGGAAGTTAAATTTCTGGACAGTGACCATGATGCAGCACCAGAATTCTGGGCGGTCTCTCATAGCTGGGTCCAGGACCCGAAACCGATATATACGCGAGCCAACCGATGGGAATGGCCTGTTCCCCTTCCACAATCGGTTTCCTTACACCAGGTTCGACTTGAACTTCTTGACTTGAGCGCAAAGTATGTATGGCTTGATATCCTCTGTCTACGACAATCTTGTACAGGTGCAGCAATCAGCAATGACCTTATGATCAAGCGTGAAAAAGAACGGGAGCGGGAATGGAAGCTTGATGTGCCCACAATCGGAAATATATACCGGATTGCTGTGACGATTGTCCGCTACTTTAATGGACTGGGATGCAACTTCAGCTCACAGAACTGGGACGACCGTCGGCATTGGCTGCAGCGAGCGTGGACACTGCAAGAAATTCGACCTGAGGACTCCACACTTAATGGCGGGGTTTCCGGTACGACGAACTTGTGGAACACACGCGGGGTTTTTAGCGGCAATGAAATGACCTTGCGGCAAGCAATGGAACCACTTTGGGAACTCGCCGGACATTTGGACATGGACCAAGAGAAAAGCCACGGAGAGATCTACCGTCTCGTAAAGGAGATGAGTCGCCGACATGCTTCTAGTGACTTGGACAAGATCACTGGTATTTTCTATCTACTACGCACAACATTACTCCCAACTTATTTGGAGGGAACTCTGCCGAGCGAAGCATGGGAGAAGTGTTTTCATGTACTAGCGAACCAGACGCAATTAGAACTGTTTTTTGAGTTCCCATATGCAAATGATGATGGTAAATGGTTTCCGTCATGGAGCCAACTTTTGGGCTGGCCCGACCGAAGTCCATACCTCCGACATCTGACCAGAGAAGCAGTGTTGGATATACAACACAAACAGGTTCCTGGCTGTTGTCATTACGACAGCAATCATCGGGGGTTACTCTTGATCGAACACATTTACATCCTCCCCGACGTAACGATTCAGCACAGCCCTTCAGCTAAGGGTGAATATATCGTACGCACTTCGCAAATTGCAGCAGACAGCAATGCAGGTCGTTCGAGGCTTGTACCATCGAAACGTGTGAACTTTCAAAGTGTATATGTCGACCAGAAGGAAATCCCTGACGGAATGTACTTCCTGGTTACTCCGCAGGCAAAGAATTCACATAATTGGGTTGTGTGCGAGCAATTCTTAGGGTGGACAAAGAGTTCACTGAATTTTTGTCCTGGGGAGTGTATCCGCAAATTGCAAGCACAAATGTTTAGAAAGGTTGGCGTGTTGAGGACGGATTTCGTGAGGTTACTTACAGGATCTGACTCAACTTTGGAGAAACGTTCCAAATGTTTATTTATTTAGAAATATGGGTAGGGATGGATATAGTCACATTTCATGAACTACAGTACAACACATTAAGGTGTTGATTTTAAGCACCTGTACTCCGTAGCTGTTTATGTATGAGTACATAAACTGCAAGGACCCCACTTTTACCGTAGTAAAGCAGCCCTGGGAATAGGTCTAGTATATTATCCGTCGCTCTGTTCAATCTCACTATGTATAATATTGCCATCTACGGTCTCGCCATGTTGAATCCGAGCTTGGTTGATTGGGTCTCGCCATGACCGATCCCGCCATGTTGAACTGGGTTCTCACCTCCCTCGTCGGTCTCGATTTCCCAATCATTTTTTATTTAAAAAAGTTTTTTTCTCATATTTCAAAATATTCATTACTCGTACGATAAGGGGGCCATAACGAGCCACCCGGAAACACGGGTGGGTTGAAGAGGTAGGCGAGCTAATCTGCCAGCTCACACAGATACCTAGTCTGGTTGGCACAAGCCCCTCGGAAGAGGACAGATACCGTAGATATAGATATGTCAGAGATTACACATAACCTTTGGCTGTAACCCCCGTTCTGCTGGTAGCTAAGGGCTGATATCTAATGCATGATGGCCTGGACCTCCTGGGACGGCCAGGGACCGCCAGGGCTGCTGGATAGGCTGTTTGGACCACCCCACGAGCATAAATTACCGATATTTTCCCGGCGCAAAAAAACCAGCAATGTATCTTAAAAGTTCCGGTGCTCAGTACCTTGAGTCACCAGATTCTTAGCATGGAGAGAGGCCTCGGTGCATCCATGGAATGCTGTTTCTACCGTATGACCGGACAATATTAGTTATAGCACCACCGTGTTCTTGATTATGCTACCTAGGTTTTTTTCTGGTGCATGGCTTGCTTAGCTAGCAACTCAATTATCCAGCCTCCTCCAGTGCTCCTGCTACCCCATTGTAGCACTCGCTTGATCGTGCTTTTCGGCAAGGTTTCTTGCATCTTAGAATCTCTTCAGAATATCTAAGCCTTTAATTAGTCTCAAATATAATTATAAGCAGCTAAAAGTGCTGACAGGATGTCAGATCAATCTCCTGGCGGCGGAGGGCTTTTGGGTCTGGTTATAGAGCACAATTGACATAGTAGATACCAGTAGAAGCCCCACTCCCAAGTTTCATTTGCACTACCCATCCCATCGCAGTCTACCCCGGCAAACTACTTAGTAGGTGTGTAGGTTAATAGCACTTATCAGGCTTGGGGCCGAAAAAAAAACTATGCATACGTTTAAATAAGTACAGTGCCTAGGAGAAAGTTATAACGCACCTCAGACATGCATGAGACATGCATGCCCAGTCTCGGATATGCAATAAGGGCCCTTCGTATACCTCTGCATAGCAACTATATTTCAGGTTCAATAGCC